>Ga0180437_10000112_pt1 | contig 174036 bp, 182 predicted proteins | sample SS_ome_4_FD_132410 | JGI IMG/M metagenome (GOLD analysis project Ga0180437, IMG submission 132410) | Hypersaline lake sediment archaeal communities from the Salton Sea, California, USA - SS_3_D_1 metaG | ecosystem: Environmental > Aquatic > Non-marine Saline and Alkaline > Hypersaline >...
GATCAGTTGAACCAACCCACCTCTTCCGTTTACCAATATCAATAATCGCTATACGATCAGTACAACTCATACAAGGATCAATCGCAGCAAGTGCAATAGGCAGGTCTGCCACATATCCGCCTTTAAGCATGGTTGGTATTGAAGCCCAGTTACCCAAAGTGGGAGCTCGAATTTTGTAACGTTCAGGCTTATCAGTACCATTCGATTTACCATAATGAATGTCTTCACCACGTGGAGCTTCTGTAAGACTGACATGTTCTGCTGGTGGAACATTGATTGGAACTCTCACCCGTATCGGGCCTGAAGGCAGGTGTTCTATACAGTAATCTACAATCTTAATCGCCTCAAGAATCTCCCCAACCCTAACTAATACTCGGGCTGCAACATCACAACCATCATTAGTCACAATATCAAAAGGAGCCTCATCATACGCAGAATACGGATCATCTTTACGAACATCCCGTTTGATCCCACTGGCACGTAGAGTTGGACCTACAGCACACAGGTCAACAGCCTCTTGAGGTTTCAATATACCCACACCGACAGCCCGTTTCATAACAGTCCTCTCAGCTGGAATCGCCTTCGCATAATATTTAGTCCGCTCATCCAGATGCCGCACACCCTTAGAAATTTGGCTTATCATGTCCGTGGTCAAGTCTCTTCTGACTCCACCTATAGCATTGGTAGCATGAGTAACCCTGTTACCTGTAGCGAGCTCCATCAGATCCAGTACAAGTTCACGGTCACGCCAAGTATACATAAACAAGGTATCCCAACCGATCTCATGACCGGCAACACCAACCCATAACAGGTGACTGTGAACCCTCTCAAGCTCTGCAATAATTGTCCGAATAAAATCTGCTCTTCGTGGAGGTGTTACTTCGAGTAGGCCTTCAACATTGTTCGCGTAACATAGCTGATGGGCCATCGCACAGATACCACACACCCTCTCAGCAAGATAAAGACCTTGAGTATAGGTTCGAGCCTCGAAAGCCTTCTCTCCACCCCTATGAACATATCCTAAACGCACCTTAGCATCCACAACATACTCACCATCAATAGTGACAGTGATATTCTCAGGCTCCTTCAAAGCAGGATGCTGAGGACCAATAGGAATAGTAAATGTTGAATCACTCAACTACCAACACCACCAACTTTTTCTATCTTTGCTTCGATATCATCTAGCTTACATTCTTTTCTAAGAGGAAAAACATCTTCAGGCCACCCATCAGGCAATAGTAGAGGTCTTGGGTCTGGATGACCCTCAAAAACGACACCGAACATATCATAAACTTCCCGTTCATACAGTTCTGATCCAGGGATAATATCGGTAATTGTCGGTAGTTTAGATTCAGATTTCTGAGTAGTGACTTTCAGGGACAGAACTATTTCACCTACATAACCTTCCAGTTTATTTCCCATAAGATGATAATACACTCCAATTTCTTTTCCTAGGTCAACACCGCTCATGGTAGAAACATGCATAATCGAGAATCTATTTTTCAGAAATGAGATTGTGTTTTTCAGAACTGAGACTTTGACTGTTGCGAATATTCTACGTGGTTTCTGGATCTTAATTTCAAGTAAGTCTTGACCGAATTTTTCTTTGAGTGAATCAACTATCTTGTTTTCTCTATCCATTGTGGCCATATGTTCATCAACTCTGTTGAAGTTTTGTTAAGAGTTTTACAGCGGCATCAATAATTGCTTGTGGCCTAGGTGGGCAACCTGGAACGTAGATGTCTACTGGAACTACTTTATCTATTCCTTCATGTACGTTGTAGCATTTTTGGAAAACTCCACCGGAACAAGCACAACTACCGAAAGCCATGACAAATTTTGGTTCAGGCACTTGGTCATATATTCGTTTGAACCTATCATGTATCTGTCTTGTTACAGTTCCCGTGCATAGTAAAACATCTGCATGTCTTGGGCTTCCACGAAGTATCATACCGAATCTTTCAAGGTCATATTTTGGATTGAGAGCTGCTAAGAGTTCAATATCACATCCATTACATCCACCCGCATTGAAGTGAAATACCCAAGGCGATTTGACTCTTGACCATTTTACTATATCCATTTTAATTTACTCCACTTTTAATTTGAGAATTGGTAGAAGGAATATTACTGCAATCAATGTGATGCCTGCGTATAGTACTGGCATTATGCCCGGTGAACCGAGACTGGTCGCCAACATAAATGCAAGAATGTCAAAAACCAGAAAGAAAACAGCATACACAAAGAACCTTTCAACGTTCACCTGTAACTTTTGGGCCGGATATTCTTCACCACATGCATAAGGTGCTAATTTGTTGGCGGTTGCTTTCACTTTAGGCGCTATTTTTCCGCCATACCAGTATAATAAAAGAGCCACAAGAAGCGAAATCAGAAATACAAACGGAAGTGATGTTAAGACTCCATCCCACACTTTGAATCCCTCAATATAGTTTTCTATGAATAGAGCCAAGTGAAGTGTGAAACTGCTATTTATTTTCTTCCCAATACAAGAGAAAGAGGGCGAATATCATACTTGAAGTGTTTCTGAATATTTCACAGTATTTCTGCTCTATTTATGGGTAAACGCTTCTATTCCGGATGCGATTCTTTGGCCATTATAATTAATCTATTTAGAGTGTTCTATTCCCACTCGATTGTCGCTGGAGGTTTATTCGTGATATCATATACTACTCGAACTACCTCAGGAATCTCATTTGTCAGTCTTGATGAAATTGTTTCTAAAAGATCATGATTCAGTTTGGCAAAATTAGCTGTCATTCCATCAATGCTCTGTACAGCTCTAATAGCTATGGCATAGCCATATGCCCTCGCATCTCCTTTAACCCCGGTACTTTTACTATCTGTCAGGACAGCAAAATATTGCCATAATTCATCTACAAGATTAGCCTTCTCAATCTCATCAGTGACAATTTTGTCAGCTTTCTTCAATATTTCAGTTTTCTTCGAATCAATTTCGCCAATTATTCTAACAGCGAGTCCAGGTCCAGGGAAAGGTTGTCTTCCCCATATCTTCTTTGGTAAATTGAGTCTTTTCGCCATGACTCTAACTTCATCTTTGTAAAGGTCTTTGATAGGCTCAACAATTGCTTTGAAACTTGTAGTATCAGGTAGACCTCCTACATTGTGATGAGTCTTGATCTTATCAGAGTGTTTCTTAAAGCCAGATTCTATTCTATCAGGGTATATTGTACCTTGAATTAGATAATCGGCTTTAAGATTTTTAGATATACTCTCAAACGATCGAATGAATTCTTCACCAATAATTTTACGTTTCTCTTCAGGATCTAAAATCCCAAAAAGTCGTTTAAGAAAATTTTCTTTTCTATCCAGTACAATTAAATTAGATTCTAATTTCGCAAATATGTTTTTAACTTCTTCAACTTCTCCTTCCCTTAAAAATCCGTGATCAATTAAAACTGCTGTCAATTTTTTTCCAATTGCTTGAGATGCAATTGCTGCAACAACACTGGAATCTACTCCTCCGCTAAGGGCAACAATAGCATTTCCTTCCCCAACTTCTTTCTTTACTTCTTTAATCGCGTGATCAAGATAGTCATCAACTATCCAATTTGGCTTGCATTCACACGTATTAAATACAAAGTTTCTGAGTGTTAGATTACCTTTTTCCGTGTGAACAACTTCCGGATGCCATTGTATGCCATAAATTTTCAATTTTTCATATCCAAATGCTGCAATTGGGCTGCTATCCGAATGAGCAAGTAAGTGAAAACCTTCTGGAAGCTCTAACACCGTATCTCCATGACTCATCCATACCTTCTCAGTTTTGTCTAAACCTTTGAGAACTCCTTCTGGGCTATCTACAGTGACAAGGGTAGTGCCATATTCATTTTTTTTTGCCGGGATTACTTTACCTTTAACATTTTTAGCAATTAATTGATGGCCATAACAAATTCCTAGTAGTGGCATGCCAACTTTCATGATATCTATATTAAATGAGGGAGCTTCTATATCGTAGACACTTGAAGGCCCCCCAGACAAGATAACACCGCGTATTTTCATTTGTGACTTTTTTGATTCTAATTCATGAATTGTTAAGTTACATGGGAGGACCTCTGAAAATACTTTCATTTCACGAATTCTTCTCGCAATAAGATGTGCATATTGTCCTCCAAAATCCAGAACAAGTATTGTATCTGGTTTGGCCGATTCGTTACTCATACATTTAACCCAACATAGAATCGTCATATTGAATTTATCATATATCATATTTGATAGAAATGAAATTCTGATAACATTTTCTCATTAAGTTTTTGTATTAACTAGCTCTCTCGTATTGTGTTTGATACAACTAAGAAAAATTTTAAATTTCTCAAAGAATTGCAGAATTACTCAAAATTAAATGATTTTTTCTTCATTCAAAATCTTTCTGAATTCAGACTCGCTTAAAGATGCTTTTCTGCCATGTTCATAGATCTTCTTGACTCTTCCAACAACATTTTCAAGCATAGGGTCATCTTTGTCAAATGATTTACCTGCCATCACTTCCATCTTGTTCTTTATCGCGGCTTTTCCTGATTGTTTACCAATAGTCAATAACCTACTGTTACCAACAAGTTCTGGCGGATAGAGCTCGTATGTAAGTGGATTGCTTAAAACCCCGTGCGCATGAATACCCGATTCATGTGCAAATGCATAGTCTCCAAGCATTGCCTTATTGGGTGGAACGGCAAATCCTGTAGCTTTACTTATGAAATTAGCAATTTCTTTGAATTTATGCAGATTCGCTTCGAATTTCTTGACTCCATAGTGAAGATATAAATTCATAATAACTTTCTCTGTTTCTGCATTTCCACCTCGCTCTCCAATTCCTAAGAATGTCGTACTGCTGTACACTTTTTCATATAATCCAGAGGCTGCTTTTATACCTGCAAGTGTTGTCTCCACAGCATTTCCAAGGTCATCATGTGTATGTATCTCAACAGTACCAATCTTTGTCTCTTTATGTATAGCTCGAACTTTTGCTGGGATACCATTGGGAAGAGGTGCATTAATGTCTGATAGAGCAAGACCTACAGTATCACAGACTCTGTACACCTCAGCACCGGCGTCAGCCACAGTATTGATGAATTGCTTCTCAAAATCCCAATCAGCTCTTGTGCTATCTTCGCCATGTACGAAGACTCTTAGACCTTGATCTTTGGCTGCATATTCAACAACGTCAGTGACTCTAGAAAGAATATCTTCAACTGAGAGATCAGGCCATTTTGATGTTAGATGAATATATGAAACTGGATGTGAGATCCCTACTTCTTTGAAATCACATTCCAAAGCATTATCAATATCGCTTTTTACAGCTCTGCACCAACCTGCCACTCTTGCCTTAAGATTCTTCGCATGTATCAGTTTCACAGCTTGCCTATCTGGATCCTGAAAATGATGTACTTCTATACGTTCTACACCTATTCCATCGAGCAATTCAGCGATTTTCGCAGTATTTTCTGGAGATGCTGCTATTCCAGGCATCTGAACTCCGTCTCGGAGTGTAGAATCATCAATAAGAGGGTCTACATCTAAAGGCATTTCATGGAAATAACTTTTCCAATCTCCAATTTCCTTAGGCGACATATGCATTATCCATTCACTTACTTTTCAATGAATTATCCAGTCACACTAATTTTATAAATATTTTAATGTAGCGTATGGCACCAAAGAAATGATTTACATCAGAATAGTGTGCACCCATATTTAGATGACATATACATTTAGTTAAATAACAATAATGTTGTTTTAGATCTCAGATATTTATGATACTGCAAGGTCATTTTACAAATTTTCTAAATGATACTGAAAATGGTGATTGCCCATGGTAGTGATTGTTGGTGGGCCCAGTTCAGAAAAACTTGGGTCTGATATCGCAAAAAGACTTGACCTACCGTACATTAATTTAGAATCAAAGGTTTTTCCTGATGAAGAATCCTACATGAAATTTCCAGAAGAATTTAGTGAAGATGATCTAATAGTAATTCAATCTTGTTTCCCCAAACAAGACAAACGCCTTATAGAATTATTGTTCATATTGGATACTGCCAAAGAATTCGGTGTAAAGACCCTTAATGTCGTAATTCCATATCTTCCCTATGCAAGGCAAGATAAGAGATTTCGAGCAGGTGAAGTTGTTAGTAATAGATCTATAGGTAATCTTCTATACACCATTGGAACAGACCTTCTCTTAACTATCGATGTGCATCAGGAAGAATCATTAAAAAAATTCAAAATGAGAAGTTTAAGCATATCAGCAATGCCTCTCCTTGCTGAACATTTGAAGAGTATGACACTTTCAGATCCTTGCGTTATTGCTCCAGACAAAGGTGCGGTAAATCATGCTGAAACCATATCTTCAATCTTGAAAACGAATTGCACTTTCTTCGAAAAACAGAGAGACAGAATTACAGGCAAAGTCGAGACAGCCAAAAAAGATCTAGACTTTCGTGGAAAAGATATTGTGATCATCGATGACATGATATCTACCGGAGGAACAATAGCCAACGTATCAAAGATTGCAAAGAATTGTGGTGCTGAAAAAATAGTTGCGGCATGTACTCACGCTCTTTTAGTTGGAAACGCTGAAGAAAAGATGAGAGACTCAGGTATAACAGATATCGTGTCAACCGATACAGTTCCCAATCAATTCTGTAAGATTTCCGTTGCACCTATTATTGCAGATACTCTGCGGAAATTTATTGAACTCTAAACTATTCTTCCTTCTTTCTGGAAATCATCCAACACTTCCAGCGGCAGAAGTGATGGCAATATTAGAAGCAGAAAAATGGGAATATGATAAAGTATCAGCTAAGCCAAAAATACTCACACTAAACGCCAATCCAAAATGTTTACAGTTAGTTAAGAAAAGAGCCGGAATGTGTGAAGTCGCAGGAAACCTGATTTTCCAATGTGAAAACAGTGAAAAACAAATTATTAACAAAATTAAACAAGTTAACTTCTCGGAGTATATTGACTCTGAAAGTACTTTTTCTGTAAGAGTATCAAGACTCTTTGGATCATCAGAGCATATTAACAAAATGCATTTGGAAAGAGAACTCGGTCGCATAATTGAATCATCTTTAACTCTTCCGAAAGTGGATTTGAAACACCCAGACAAGCAATTTATAGGAATTTGTTATATTGACAATTTCTTTTTTGGACTTAAGAAAATCAGTTGTAAAACCAACAGTCTAAAATCTAGAACACCAAAACTTCGACCTGAGTTACATCCCTCTACAATAGACCCATTACTAGCACGATGCTTTGTTAATTTATCAAGAGCTAAAGCAAATGAAATATTACTTGACCCATTTTGTGGTGTCGGAGGAATCCTTATTGAAGGAGGATTATTAGGCTGTCAAATAGTGGGTTCTGATCTAGATCACGTAATGATAAACAAGGCAAATACAAATCTTAAACACTACAACGTCAATGAAGCGTCTCTGTTAATAGCGGACTCAAGAATGTGTCCATACGATAACGTAAACTCTATTGCAACTGATCCGCCTTATGGCCATGGATCATCAACAATGGGCATAAGACCGCAAAAGTTAATGAAAGAGTTTTTCATTGAAGTGAATCGAATTCTGTCCAGAGATGGGCATCTTTGCATTGCAAGTCCGACCAATTTGAATATCAAAATCATTGGACTTAATAGCGGTCTCAACATCATTGAAAGCCATGTCATGAGAGTACATAAGAGCTTAGTAAGAGAATTAGTGGTCTTCAACAAGAAGTAAGTTAAAGTGGGATGACATTATGGAGCTTATTTTTTTGGGAACTGGAGGGTCAATGCCCACCAAATATCGAGGACTCCCAAGTGTTGTCCTCCGTAGAGGACCCGAACTTCTAATGTTTGATTGTGGGGAAGCTACTCAAAGACAGATGGGTGCTGCTAAACTTGGATTCAATAAAAAGATGAGAATATTCATTAGCCACATGCATGGAGATCATGTTCTAGGATTACCGGGTTTATTTCAATCAATGTCTTTCCTTGGAAGACAACAAAAACTAGAGATTTTTGGTCCTAATGGAATAGCAGAATTTATTGAAGCAGTAAATAGCACAGTAAAATTCAATCAAAGATTCGAACTAGAAATTCATTCGATAAATCCAGGCAAAATATTGGATGCTCCAGAGTACACAGTCATTGCAGACAACCTTGAACATGGAATTGAATGTCTCGGATTCACCATGATCGAAAAAGAAAAACCAGGCAGATTTGATCCAGAAAAAGCTAGAAATCTGCAAATCCCCGAAGGACCCTTATGGAAAAAACTGCAAGCCGGTGGAACAATAATAATTGGTGACAAAGAGGTTAGTCCACAAGATGTTCTTGGCCATCCGAGAAGTGGAAGCAAGATTACTTACATCACTGACTCGAGACCGTGCGATTCAGCTCTGGAGCTTGCCAAGAATTCGACTTTATTAATCCATGACTCCACTTTCGATAATTCTAAAAGTGATAAAGCCAAAGAATGTGGCCATTCCACTGCACAAGAAGCAGCAACCGTGGCAAAAAAAGCGCAAGCGCAAAATCTTGTATTATTTCATATTAGTGCAATGTATGAGGATGCAAGCCATCTTCTTGAGGAGGCAAAAAAGATCTTCCCAGACACTATCTTAGCGCATGATCTGATGAAGCTACCTATTAAGAATCTATAGCATACATGATATTGTAATCAGTTAGCATTCTTGTATTTTTGGTTTTACAAGCCAATCTATAACTTCTTGAGGTGTTTGTGATTGGATAGTCAGAATTATAGGACCCAAAGGCGATTCATTCGGATCCGTTGTAAAGGAAACGTGTCCAGCATATGCTGCCTGTTTATTCAAGGTTACTGTTATACTTGAAGCGGATATAGATCTCAACATTATGGATCTTGCTGCAGCCCTAATTCTATTTCTCTTCAATAGACTGCGGAATTCAGATAATATTTTCAGTCCTTCGGCATGGCTTTTTATTCTCCTTACTTTATTTTCCTCAAGACGAATCTCAATTAATGGGAATATGTTACGTACAGCACGCTCTACCTTCGATTCGTCTTCAGTAGGTAGAATATCTGATTCAATCGTTACTGTTACATTTTCCAATATCGGGTTCCTCAATTATTCTAATTCATCAAATTCATAATAGATTCAACCACATGTACGAAATTATTAAAAATCTCATTAGGTTATTTTTAATGCATTGAGTAATCATCACCATTTATATAGACGCTTGGTTTGTTCATCAAATCAAAGTGAGGCAAAATGGTGAATCAAGGCGTAGGTAGCATATTCAGAAGAAAAGATGGAAAGTACTTCATATATTTACCCAAAGATCTTGTGGAGGATACGTCATTTCCATTTGAACTATCTTCATCAGTAAAAGTTAAAGTAAAATTCAAACCAGGCGAGAAAAAGATTATGATAGAATCAAAATAGATAGTCTACGCAAATACACTTATTCTAAGATCAATTTTAAACCAATAAAGAGAATCGATCAACTTTTATTTAACACATTTTTGAGAAAGTCCATCAGCTTTTGCTGAAATTTTTTAAGTGTTGAATCGTTCATAATCAGGTAATCGGCTAATGCTATGACTGAACCCACACCTAATGATAGTTCACGAGCATCTCTAGAGTTGAATTCTTCTATAGTTTTGGGATCATCTCCTCTTCCTCGATCGATAAGACGTTGGAATCGTTGCTTAGGATTAGCATGAATTGCTAATATTTTAACTTCAAAATTTTTCATTAATGATTCAAGTTCATCTATACTGCGTAATCCTTCAACCATAATTATTTTTGATTTGGCTTCTGCTATTCTCGGTAAAAGCCTCTTGATCATTACGCTGGGCCCTTCATCTTTTCTCATCTGAAACATCAGTTTGCCAAAGTTTTCTGGTGTAGCAACAATCTTTCTTATTTTCGCTTCTTCTCTTAGGACATCACCACATACGAATACTGGAATGTCAAGTTCTTTTGCAGTATTTGATGCAACTGCCTTACCAGCACCAGGCATTCCAGCAATGGCGATAACTGTTTTGATGCTTTTCAAAATACCCAGAACCTTCAATTGTTTTGATTAATCAAAATCGACTCTAAGCCCACCCTTAAATTGTTTATACATTACTATTTTATTGATATAAATTGGAGAAGATTAGAGCCTTTATAGCCGTAGATATTGAGAGCGATGAGTTTCGAAGCCGAATCCTCGAAATACAGAAGAAGATTCTAGATGTTGGGGCGGATATAAAACCTGTTGCACCTGAAAATATACATTTAACTTTACGTTTTCTTGGAGAGATAGAAACAACTCTTATGGAAAAAATCGTGGATATGCTGAAACTTATTGAATTTCAGCCTTTTGAAATTCAGCTTAAGGGAACAGGTGCGTTCCCAAGTATGAGAAAAATCAATGTCATATGGATTGGTTTAGAACGTGGACACGAGGAGTTAAAAGGGATCTCAAGATCAATAGAAGCACAATTAAGAAAACTCGGATTTTTGCAAGATAAAAAAGGATTCAGTCCACACGTCACAATTGCACGTTTAAGAAGTGGTCGTAATAAAGATGCAGTAGCAGATTTACTCTATGAATCAAAAGAGAAGTCTTACGGTTCAATGATAACCCATGTTATTAGACTCAAGAAGAGTGTTTTAACTCCTCAAGGACCAATTTATTCTACAATATATGAGGTAAAATCTTGAAAACTGAAACTGAAAAAACCTCCATCAAAGTACTTGAAAGAATTGTACCCAAAAAGTCAGAAAGAAATAGTGTAGAAAATCTGGCTCAAAAAATAATGAACAAAGTTGCAGAGGAATCGCATAAATCATCATTGAATGCAAAAGTTACCCTTGAAGGTTCAGTTGCTAAAGACACATGGCTCTCAGGAGAAGCGGACATTGACATATTTCTTCAAGTAGATAGCAAGTTGGAAAGAAAAGACCTCGAAACTACATGTCTAGAAGTGGCAAGACAAGCCATAAGAGGCCATAAACCAATCGAACGTTTCGCTGAACATCCTTATATTGAAACGCTAATTGGAAAAACAAGAGTCAACATTGTACCATGTTATCGGGTAGAAAAAGGAAAATGGAAGAGTGCAACTGACCGAACACCATACCATACAGCATATGTCAAGAAAAATCTTGACAATAAATTAAAAAATGAAATTAGACTTTTAAAAAAATTCATGAAAGGCATTGGAACTTATGGTGCTGAAATTCGCGTTGGAGGATTCAGCGGCATGCTATGTGAAACTCTAATTTTGTACTACAAGTCTTTTTATGAAACAATTCACTCCGCAGCATCATGGAAAAAAAGAACAGTTGTAGATCTAGAGAATCATTATGATAAAGATTTTGAAGAGATTTTTGATTTATTTGAACACCCCTTGATTGTGATCGATCCAATTGACGAGAATAGGAATGTATCTGCCGCAGTTACTGAGAAAAAACTCTGGGAATTTGTCTCTGCCTCAAGACTATTTCTTAAAAAACCTGATATAACATTCTTTTTCCCTCTTCGAGTTAAGAGATTAAATGCTAGACAATTTAGAAATATTCTGACCAAGAGAGGAACGAATATTATAGGAGTTCATATAGCTGATATAGGAGCTCCTGTCGACGTCATATGGAGTCAAATCTATAAAGCAGAAAAATCAATCATAAACTTACTCCACTCACATGGATTCTCCGTTTTACGAATATTTTCATTTAGCAATGAAAAGGACTTTAACATAATTATTGTTGAATTAGAAAATCAGATTCTATCAAAAACCCTAAAACATTTAGGACCTCCTGTCGAGAAGAGAGCCGAATCAGAAAGATTTCTATTAACACATTTACAAAATAAAGGAACAATATCTGGACCTTGGATCGAAAAAAACAGATGGGTGACTCATAAAAGAAGAGAACTAATTGATGCTAAACAAATTCTAAAGGAGAATCTATCTAACGGTGGAATACATTTTGGCATACCTAATCTGATAGCTAATCAAATAGTCAAAAAGAAATTCAAAATATTGGTAGATAATGAGATTCAAAGATTTTTCGATATTCCAGATTTTTCTACGTTTATGCATTCGCATTTACAAGGCAAACCTAGTTGGCTTGAAAATTCTGTAGAATAATCAAAAATCAAAATGCAGGAATAATTTTCTGTGTTAATTCTATTAGACATACCAACGGAAATCATTTGCTATCCAAAATCCGATGAACAGGAGAAAGCCAGACGAATAAAAGAGCTTCAAAGTATCGGCGTGAAAAATGTTCAATTAGAAGGTCAAAAAAAAATTGATGGCCATCAAGTCATTGGAAAAGGATGCGTCAGCATAGCTGTGTTAGCAGATACTGCATCGGGTCTGGCAATTCTTAAAATAAGACGAATGGATGCGGACCGTTCAGATATGTTTCATGAAGTTCAAATGCTTAAGTTCGCCAATACATTATCTCTCGGACCTAAACTATTCAGTTATTCAAAGAATTTTATTATAATGGAATATATTGCTGGATCCTTAATTGCTGAATGGCTTAATAATGTAAGATCATTTCAACTTTCAAAAGTAAAGACTGTACTTAAAAATCTATTAACTCAATGTTATAAAATGGATATTATGCATCTTGATCATGGTGAATTGAGTAATGCTTCAAAACATGTAATCATCAGAAATACTGATTTGAAACCAATCATAATAGATTTTGAATCAGCTAGCAGAAATAGACAGGCTAATAATTTAACATCTATTTCCCAATTTATTTTCAAAAATAAAGAACTGTTGGACATAATGCAGCTATCACATAACTCAATTACCGGTGATTATTCCAATAAAATTCTTAGAAATCATAAAAAAAACCCCACAAAAAAAGGATTCAATCAAATACTGCGGATGTACAAATTAGATTAAATAGTTTATTCGATTTCTATGAACCAATATAACATATAAGACGAGATTATAAATTCAAATTAATGTGGTGTAAAAGATTTGAAAAAGAAAAAAGAAGCTACCAAAGATATATACCAATCACAAATGTTTGGTAATTCGCGAATATCAATATCACTTCCAAATGATTTATTGAGAAATGTAACAGAATTAGCTCGAAAGAAGAGGACATCTAAATCCATAATCCTAAGCGAATCGGCTCTCTTAGGATTTAGAGAAGTATCCATAAGACACGCGATCGAAGAATATCAACGTGGCAATATCTCAGTAGGTCGTGCGTCAGAAATTTCTGGATTAGGATTGGCAGAGTTTATGGAAGAAATGAGAAAGCGAAATATAATTCCCAGATATGGGAAAGACTTACTAATCAAATAGATGACAGAAAAATGATCGCAATTCCAGATATGCAGATTATGATTCTACTCTTGAAACAGAATCATCTCCAACTTCTTGGACTAACATACGATAAGATAATTATCCCAACATCATATATCTCAGAGATCTCTGGTGCAAAGTTAGATACACCTCTCTCTGAGGGTTGGCTGGAGATCTTTGACCCTGATTTTGAGTATCTAATGCATGTTGATCAAGCTGAGTCTAAGACGGGGATAAAACTTTCAGTAAACGAAGAGGCATGTGTAGCCTTAGCTCTTCAGAATAAGGCGATAGTTTTGACTGAAGACAGAGAGAATCATACAGTAGCTAAACTTCTCAATTTGGAAGTTGAAGGAGTTTCCGACATCATTTTAAGAGCTTGCAAGTCCAACAAAATATCAAAAGAAACGAGTATTAAACTTCTAAGAGGTATTCATAATAGCATTGCACCAATTATTACCAGCTATATCAACATCGAAGAGCAGTTAGTAAAATCACTTTGAGTTACCTTGTTTATTTTTTTCATATCATCGCTTAAGATATTCTATCATTTCCTCGTCAAGTTCAAGCCAATCGATTATTAGTTTTGCATCTCTTTGTTTGTTATTGAATATTTGTTTGATATATGGAATAAAATATTGGATTGATCTACTTGTAGATAGGTGGTTCTTTGCTGCTATTTTCCTTCCTATAGAAGTCCTCAAGGATCTCTCTCTTCTGGCTTTTGCTCTCAGCTTTATTCGTTCTGGGAATCGCATTTTTACCCATCCAGGGTCAGTATGTTCTCTGCTCATTGCAACGCCCGCGGTCATAAAGTCAAGAGCGTAAGAGAGCAGCCTCCAATTTTGTGTTTGCCTTATTCTTTTTAGGAATAGATCTGCTTTTGCTAGAGCTTTAAGTGCTTTAGCCCTATCTCTTGGATCCGATAACTGAGTTGGAGCATTTTCATATATCCATTCAAATAACATTTCGTAGTTTATTTCTGATAGCTCAATGGCTTTTCGAGCCCAATTGCAGGTCTTAGCTTTGAAAACATTTCCCAATACTTCAAAGATGTTTGACTTCCGATCTCGCCATCCTAGCCAAGTGATATCATCGTAAGAAATTGTTTTCTTTCCAGTCGATAGAGTCTGTAGGTCATTTATGATTGAACGCATATCACCTTCGTTTCTTTCGACAAGGAATTTCAGAGCTCTATCGTCTATCTCTAGACTTTCTTTTTCACATATTTTCTTCAAATATGGTATAGAATCTCGAAGTCCGAGTTTTTTGAATTGGATCATTAAGCAAGTATTACGTAGAGGTGCCAATCGTTGATTCCAAGGATCGTTTGCTGTTAGTACAATGGGCCATTTTGTTTTTTTTATTGCGGAAATAATTGCTTCTACGGCTCCTCTATCGGCCCTAGAATCAATTCCGTCAACCTCGTCTAAAAGTATCAACCTTTTTTTTCCTAAAAGGCTACTCTGACCTGCGGCTGTTCCCACAATTCTTCCAATTGAGGCAGTTGTTCTCTTGTCACTAGCATTCATTTCTACAAGATCGAAATTCAAATCTCGTGATGCTGCCTCAGCTGTAACGGTTTTACCAGTTCCGGCAGGTCCATACAGTAGTATTGCTTTCTTTTTCGGAATTCCTTTTTCCCAAGAGGAAAGCCATTTTCTAAATGATATTAAAGGTTCTTTATTGCCTGCTATATCGTCCAGATGTCTAGGCCGATATTTGTTCTGAGTCCAGGGTATTCCAAAAGTCGCCATAATTTGGCGCCCACTTTTATGTGTTGAAGCTTCTAACACACCATTCAGACTATTAATATTCGTTCTTTGCTAATTGTTTCTATAAATATTTCTCAAAGAAATCTTGTCCCACTTCTGGTAGCGGTATACCGGTTGTCTTTGAGGCTCTTTCCGTTAAGGCGATGAGGTCATCTCTATCAATTAATTCTAGTTTCCATTTTCTTGCACCAGCCATTAGTTGCTGCAGACCAACTTTTACACGGTCATTCATGTACCCATAGAGTCCGATCGCTTCCCACGGTATTTCCTTGAATCTCTCATTATACTTGGCCTTAAGCTCAGGTGCGCATATGAAAAATTTCTCAGGGTTATCTCCATACTTTTGTGAGAATCCTATTGGAAGTGCTTTTCTTTCAGCGAGACTTGTAAAGTGTGAAGACTTCATAACTGCTGTTAATGGAGATCTACCGAACAATATTGCTTTTACATAAGGGCCGTTCCCAAAATTACTAAGCGCCATAGATTTGAAAGTTTGACTTTCATCAATGAATCCACCCGCCATAACCAAATCAGGAATGTGTTTACCTTTTTTCTTTAAAATTTCTGCGCATCTCAAAACTTGGGTTTCAAGATATACTGTTGGAGTACTCATCTCATCCATCATAGGAACTGGACTCATACCAGTCCCACCACCAGCACCGTCAAAAGTAAGAAAATCAATCTTGGCTTCTGAGGCGGCTTTCATGGTGAATGCTACTTCTGCAGCGTTATAAGCTCCAGTCTTCAAAGATATTTTCTTGGCACCTTGTTCTCTTAATTGGTCAATATCTTCTAAGAAACCTTCCATAGTCGGAATTCCAACTCTGCTATGTCTTTCAAAAGAATGTATTATTCCTTGTTTGAAAGCTTCTTTAATAGCAGGATCTTCTGGGTCAGGAATAACAAAATATCCCCGTTTTTTAAGCATAATAGCTCGCTCAATATCTTTTATCCTGACTTCTCCACCTATCGCTTTAGCTCCTTGACCCCACTTTCTTTCTATTATGTTAACTTCAAGTTTGGATAGCGCATAAATGTCGATTCCAAGTCTTTGATCTTCAACATTAGTCTGTATCGCAATATCGCCATATTTTCCATCCCAGAATTTTCTGAAAGACTCAACTCTTCTTTTCAGTTCATTTGATTCTACAACCTTGCCCTTTTCCAATTTTGTTTCCGGGTCCATACCACAGATATTTTCGCCTACCGTGATCAATATCCCTGATATTGCAGCACCAACAGCAAGACCGTCCCAATATATTCTTGCAACTTCAGTAGAACCATATGCTCCTATTATGGCCGGCATCTTCAATTGGACTCCACCGACAGAGCTTGCTACATCTACATTTTGGAAGAAGGCTTGATCAGGATCAGCGGTTATTCCTTCTGCTTTAAGCATACTTGCTTGAATATTGAAATGAGACCAGTCTAACCTAAAATCTTTCAACGCACCCGCAGTGCTATACCCGAAATAGAACGGGTCAGGATAAAGCGCTTCTCTTCCCCGAAATGCAGCCAAACTTATTTCACATAAAACTGAACAATCGCTAGTGCACATAGGACACATCCCACTAGTACAACTGGTATCCTTAACTCGAGTTGTAGTGCCAGTAGTTGATTTACCATTAAGATATGATGCGTTGTTCTGGACTCTTTCTACCAAGATATTCAACCTCTACTAAGAATACATGCTTTGAGAGAATAAACTACTTATAAACTAAGTCTTCAGTTAACACGTTAACTAAAGTCAGATTTGATAATAAATACATATGAATTTAACCAATCTGGATAGAAAAAACCTAGTTCATTAGCGAATTCAATTATTACTTTCCTTAACGTGTGGAAGTTATTTCTGCATATCCTCAGATGCAATTTGGGCTAGAAGAGCACTTAGTTGAACTTCTTCATCAGCCCCTTGAGACAATCTAAAATCTACTTCCCCGATAGCCTCAGCAATCTCTACTCTTTTTTTCTCTGGCAATTCTATTCTGAATATTTCAGAATGAAGTTCTTTGATAATTTCTTGTCCTGATATTCCGTATTCTATCAGTACTGTACGTAATTTATTTCTCGCCTCAATAAATTCATTCTTGAGTGTAAGTGACAATATTTCTTTAATGTCTTCATGGGTTACTTTACCGATAATTTTGTGGACCGATTTTTCATCGATCTTCTTTCCTAAAGAAGATGCTGACTGTAGTGCATTAATGGCACGTCTCATATCACCTTCAGAAAATGAGATTATAGCTTCGAGAGCATTTGGCCCTAAAGTGATTCTTTCATTTTTGGCAATTTCACTCAGATATAAATGTATGTCATCTTTCGATAGCGGTGAAAATCTGAATAACGCACATCTCGATTGTATAGGTTCAATTATTTTCCCTGAATAGTTGCAAGATAAAATGAAGCGACAGGTCTCAGTATATCTTTCCATTGTCCGTCTTAACGCATGTTGGGCATCAGACGTCATGTTGTCAGCCTCATCGAGTACAAGCAATTTGAAGGGTACTTGGCTTATAGTTGAAATCCTTGCGAATTCTTTCACTGTAGTTCTGATAACATCTATTCCTCTTGCATCACTTGCGTTAAGTTCCATATATGCATCCATATATCTCTCACCAAATAGCTCATGAGCCAGACATAGCGCAGATGTAGTCTTTCCCGTTCCAGGTGGGCCTGCAAAGAGGCAGTGAGGCATTGATTTGGTTTTTACAAATCTCTTCAATTGCTCAACAATTTCTTTTTGATTTTTTAGATCATTCAATAGTCTCGGTCTATATTTTTCTGCCCACATTGCAGCTTCCAAATTACTCAAGTCCTTTCAAACATTAATCTTGGTTAACTAATAAAATCATAATTAAGATATCCAAGGATCCACTTTTTCTTGTTCTTTTAAAAGAAAGAGATGCATATCTCTGGAAGCATTTTTCGCTCCACACATGGCTTCGATTACTGTTTTCGAGTTAGGGACTATGTCACCAGCTGCCCATACTCTTTGATAGGAGGTTCTTCCTCTACCATCAACATCGAGATAACCTGAGTCATTGACTTTAAGGTTTGGTGTTGTCTTCCCAATTATTGGATTTGGTCCTTGCCCTATGGCTATTATCACCATATCCAAATCAAGTGTGAAGTTTGATTCTTCTTTTGCGATTGGTTTTCTCCTTCCTGAATTATCAGGTTCACCTAGGCGCATTTTTAGACATTCGAGACCTTGTACATAGCCTTTCTCGTCTCCAATTATCTTTACTGGATTAGTTAGCATCATGAATTGAATATCTTCATCTTTTGTATTTTCTACTTCTTCAACTCTCGCTGGCATCTCTTTTTCTGTTCTGCGATATATAATATAGACTTCTTTTGCCCCCAACCGCCTTGCTGTTCTCGCCGAATCCATAGCTACGTTTCCTCCTCCGATAACAGCTACTTTTTCACCTACATAAACTGGCGTATCACATTTTGGGAATTTGTAAGCGCGCATTAAGTTACATCGGGTCAGAAATTCATTGGCTGAAAGCACACCGTTTAAATTTTCTCCTTGAAGTCCTAAGAATTTCGGTGAACCTGCCCCACTTCCAATGAATATTGCATCATAACCCAGATCAAACAATTCAGCGATAGTCATCGATTTACCAATTACAACGTTATTTTCAATTTTTATTCCCAGACTTTTGACATAATCAATCGATTTTCTCATGATGTCTTTAGGTAGACGAAACGCCGGAATTCCATAAACTAATACTCCACCAGGTTCATGTAATGCCTCAAAAATTATGATTTTGTGACCTAATTTTACCAGATCAACGGCTGCTATGAGACTCGCTGGACCTGAACCAATGATAGCAACCTTTTTTCCTGTAGATTCTCTTTTGGATAAGTCTATATTTTCTCCCCTATCTGCCGCAAATCTTTCAAGGGCTCCAATAGCAATAGGCTGTCCTGTTTTTGACAGAATACATTCAGCTTCACACAGTTTCTCCTGTGGGCACACTCTACCTGTCACCCTCGGGATACCATTTCGTTCTCTTATGACATTCGCGGCTCCAGCGAAGTCATTTTTGTTTATTTGCATGATGAATCGTGGTATATCAATGCCCACAGGACATCCTACAACACATTTTGGATGTAGACATTGAATACATCGGCTTGCCTCAAGTTTTGCTTGGGTTTCATTCAATCCGAGGGATACTTCTTTGAAATCGGTTATTCTATCTTCAGGTTTCCTTTTGCTAACTTTTTGTCTTTGAATTGCTTGGCATTTTCCTTGTTTTCCTTTTTCATTCATTCAGTTGATTCTCCAGTCTGCATTCATGATCTGATGTTTGTTCTTGTTTTTTGTAAACATTCAACCTCGTAAGTAATAGATTAAAATCTACTTTGTGAGCGTCAAACTCTGGGCCGTCTACACATGCAAATTTTGTTTCTCCCCCCACCGATACTCTGCATCCTCCACACATTCCAGTTGCATCGATCATTATGGGATTCAAACTCGCAACTGTGGGCACATCATACTTCTTTGTGATTTCCGCTACTGCTTTCATCATAATTGCAGGTCCTATGGTGATGACTTTGTCAATTTTCACTTTTTTCTTAAACAATTCTTCTAGTTGATCAGTTACAAGACCTTTGCGACCACTTGATCCATCATCTGTCGTAATGAAAAGTTCATCACTTACAGATCTTATCTCCTCAAGCATAATCAACAAATCTTTTTTACGGGCCCCAAGAATTGTTAATATTTTATTTCCTTTTATCTTCAAGGCTTTTATAATTGGATAAGTCCCTGCGATTCCGACTCCACCCGCAACAATCATAACAGTGCCAAAATTTTCTATTTCTGAGGGTAAGCCTAGAGGACCTACTAAATCAAGTATTTCCTGACCTTTGTTTAATTGTCCAAGCTGTTTAGTAGTTTTCCCAACTTCTTGGAATATTATCCTAATATTTCCCGTATCGGGATTTGAATCAACAATAGTTAATGGTATTCTTTCGCCTTCCTCTGATATTCTCAACACTACAAATTGACCAGGTTTACCTTTTTTTGATATTAGAGGCGAAAGCAACGTCAATGATTTAATTCCTGAGCTTAGCTCTTTCTTTTCAGTTATTGGTGTCATGATTGAGAACCTTTGATGACCTATTTTTATACATTTCTACACATTTTTTGTCATCATATGATATCAAAACCAAAATAAGCTATCTTATCTGTACAAAAAAATCTATGAATAATGTAACTACCCCATATAGAGGATTCGAGAGGATTCATAGTATCTCAATAATAAATCATTTCTAAAAACCTATCGAAAAAAAATGAAAAGGTAGATCAAAATGGAAAATCTTTCAGCTTTTGCAGTTGCACAAAAACAATTAGACCAATGTGCAAAAATTCTAAATCTTGATTCGGATTTAATAAAAATTCTACAGGTCCCAAAAAGAGAGCTTCATGTAGCAATATCTATTCGAATGGATGACGGTGCCATCAAGGTTTTTCCAGGATTTAGAGTACAATATAACGATGCTCGAGGACCAACAAAAGGAGGAATTCGATTTCATCCAGACGAGACAATAGATACTGTACGAGCATTGGCAGCTTGGATGACATGGAAATGCGCCGTAATGGACTTACCTCTTGGAGGAGCAAAAGGAGGAGTCATTTGTGATCCTAAACAAATGTCAAAAGGAGAGCTAGAACGTCTAAGCCGAGCTTATATTGATCAGATCTGGCAATTAATCGGACCGGAAAAAGATGTGCCTGCTCCTGATGTTTACACAGATCCACAAATAATGGCTTGGATGATGGATGAATATTCTAAAATCGTAGGAAGCAATCAGTTCGGAGTCATCACAGGTAAACCACCATGTTTGGGAGGTTCTTGTTCACGTGAAGATGCAACAGCTCGTGGAGGATTATACACTATTCGTGAGGCAGTCATGGATTTGGACATCGACCTCAAAGAAGCCACAGTTGCCATACAAGGTTATGGAAACGCAGGATACTTTGCGGCTTCGCTTATGAGATCTATTTATGGATCCAAAATCATAGCTGTCAGTGATTCAAAAGGAGGAATATATAGTAAAGAAGGATTTGATCCGGCGAAGGTCCTCGATCATAAAAAAAAGACAAAATCAGTAATCAATTACCCAAACGTAAAACAAATTTCAAACGAAGAATTATTAGAACTTGATGTAGACATACTCGTAGTTGCAGCTTTAGAGAACGTAATAACAAAGAAAAACGCATCAAAGATTCGCGCAAAGATAATTCCTGAATTGGCTAATGGCCCAACAACCCCAGATGCTGACGCCATATTATATAAAAACGGAATTCATGTCATACCAGATATTCTATGTAATGCTGGAGGAGTCACAGTATCATATTTGGAGATGGTTCAGAATTCTTATAGATATTGTTGGGGAGAAAGTGATGTCCATAAATGTTTGGATGATAAAATGTCTACAGCCTACCATTCAGTATGGCATACTTCTAAGAGAGAAGGGATAAACATGAGACAAGCCGCTTACGTAATTGCTGTTGAGCGTGTGGTTGAAGCTATGAAGATGCGAGGCTGGATTTGAAGATTAAAACATTACGACAATGATAATGAAGATAGTATCCACTAGTCATTAGTAGAAATCATATTCCTGAATCCGGGATCCTGTTAAATTCGATTTTCTTAGCTACGAGACTAGAGATAGAGATGGTCTGATACTTACTTCTCAGACCATTTTGCAATTGGATATATTAGTTCTGATGGACTTTCTTCTCCAGGCACCCATACAACTTTTTTCTGAGCGTTCTGCCATTGAATATTGGACATCTCATGCCCAATCTGCCATCCGGTAGTAGGATCTACTTTATACTTGCCATAGAATGTGGTCATATCAATTTGTCCTGCAACTTGTCTCATTGCATCAGAATCTGTTGGTTTACTGCATTGCTCTATGCATTTTTGCATCACTAGTCCTTGCTGGAACCCTGTAGCCGTTGTATAATCGGGCAATTCACCATGTTCTTTCTGGAATTCATCGATAAACTCATCGTGGCTGGGTCCATAATCGTTATTATAAAGAACACCTGGTTCCCATTGGGTACATGTAACTATGCCTTCACAATCTTTTCCGAGGGTCTCATAAAACTTTGGAAAGACGGCCCCAGTTCCTGGCCAAAGCATTTTTACATTCATATCAAGTTCTTTCATCTGTTTTACGAGTAAGATGGCTGCTGCATAAGCTCCTGCGTTTAGGAATATTGAGGGTTCATTTGCTTTAGCTCTAGAGATAATTGGTGTCAGATCAGTAGTTGCTGTACCGTATGAGTCGTAGAATACTACGTTCATTCCTTGTTCCAATGCATATTCGTGACCGTATATACCAACTGTCCTGCTGAACATGTCGTCTCCATGTGTAACTGCAATATTTTTCGCGTCAGGATCATTCGGTAATACCTTTGAGATGATCATGTCAGTAAGAGCATTCATGTAGCCTGGACCGTTTGTAATGACATGAACAATATACTTCCAATCTTGGTATACAGCTGGGTCGAATGAACAAGTACCATAAACCTCGAATTTACGATATTTCTCTACAATAGGCACTGTGGCCATGCCGAGGGGACCCCAAACTGGTCCAAACAACAGGTCAACTTTATCTTCGTTAATCAGTTTTTCATAAAATCGAGGAACATTCTCTGGTTTTTGCTCGTCATTGTATAGAACAAGTTCAACTTCGTAGGTGTTTCCGTCGCCAGCCTTGATACCACCGGCTTCATTGACAAGTTTTGCCCATAGTTCGTTCCCTCTACCTTCAGCTATTCCGAATATTGCATCTGGACCCGTAAATGGTTTGGTTCCACCAATTTTTATCTTCTTGCCTGTGGCTGGAGTTTCGATGGTAGGAGTTGTCACTGGAGATGTTGGAGAAGTTGGAGAAGGCTGGCCAGAATATTGATAGATACCATATCCTGCAGCTGCAACCGCGCCAGCAGCAATAGCGGCACCAGCATATTTCATGTATTTACGTCGGGTTATTTTCTCTTCACTCAATAGATTCTACCTTCAAAAATGCTTCTCATAATATGCTCTTAAGCTTTTAGAATATCAATAAAAAATCGTTCTAGGCCGCATCATAGCTTCATATTGAGTGCATTACATCAATACTTTATCTCCAATGGAAATGCACCAAAGGTTGATTAAATTTCTATTATACACGAATATACAGAATAGACGAATCCGATAGATTAAATACCTAAAATAGATGTCTGCCTAATTTTCAAGAGCAAATGGAGATTATCAACCTTTATTTCAGTGTCTGTTTACGGGAACTCTTGAAAAGTATTTGATGTGATTCCAACTTGTCAATCAATGACTTTGAAACAGATTATGAATCAAGCATGATAAGGGCCAGAGTCGTACATGACACTCCTGAATTATTTTTCAGCGGCAAGACTTTTGGGCCATTCAAGGTTGGAGATGAGATTCAAATTCCACGCTGGTTAGCAAGAGAATTAACCAAGAACCAATTAGTAAAAATCCTTGATGAGAATCCTCTCGAAGTTTCCGATCTCGCAAAAATACATTGGCGAGAATCCATTCCAGAATCCAGAGAAATACCTCCAGTGGATTTTGACTTCTACAGTAAACTCAGAGAATTATTACGTGAACTTTCAAATAAAAAAGATAAAGACCAATCTCAAAAGGCCCTTTTCGAAAATTCTCTTAGTCAATCAAAAGACATCATCAATTGTCGTTTGCACAAGATAGTATATCTCGCGACCAATCCTTCGATAGCTGACACTACTATCCAGAAAATGGATGTTGAGGAAAGAAGACTCTACAATGATCTGAGATCAATAATCGATGAATGGAAAAATAAAATTCTAAACCTAGGAGACGAGGAATGAGCGAAGAAAGCCCAGAACAAAGATTTCAAAAGTTTCTGAAAGATTTCAAGTTCGAATCCAAAGACAAGTATAGAGAAAAATTATCTCAGATGCCATCCTCAGACACTCGAGCATTAGTTGTAGACTTTGAAGATCTGTATTTATTCGATCCACAATTTGCTAGAGAGCTAATTGGAAAACCAGATGAATATCTTGATTTTGCCAATCGAGCAATCTGGGCGCAAATGAAGATAGAGGATCCAGCTTATGCTGAAGTCACTAAAAGGTTCATAGCTCGATTCAGAGGTCTTCATGAACGGATATCTCTTCGTGAAGTAGGGTCTCAAAATCTAGGAAGATTGGTATCAGTAGATGGCATAATTGTCAGAGCAGCCCAAGTGAAACCATACCTTACACAGGCAATTTTTGAATGTAGAAGATGCGGAGCCAAGATTAGAATCGATCAAAAAGGACTTTTTATGGAGAGCCCAGACTCTTGCACCAGACCTGGATGCAGAAGCAAGTTCCTTGACTTCAAAGAGAAGGAATCAACATACATAAACTCACAAGAAATGAGACTTCAAGAACGTCCAGAAGATCTCCCGCCAGGACAATTACCACGTTCTATGGATACTAGAGTACTCGAAGATTTATCGGATACGGCAAGACCAGGTGACCGGATAACCGTCACAGGCATAGTAAGAGCTGAGCAAGAATTTGTAGGCAGACGAGGTAAATTACGAACCTTCAATCTTTACATGGATGCAAATCATCTTCAAATATCCGGCAAAGAAGTTCAAGTTATAGAGATTAGTCCTGAAGAAGAAAAAAAAATTCTTGAACTGTCAAAAGACCCTTGGATACATCGTAAATTGATCATGTCGATCGCGCCTTCAATATACGGCTATGACGACATGAAAGAAGCCATTCTATACCTATTATTCGGTGGCATGCCAAAACGACTTCCTGATGGAATAACAATCAGAGGGGATGTCAACATACTATTAGTAGGAGACCCGGGCACGGCTAAAAGCCAACTCCTCCAATATGTATCAAGGGTCGCTCCGAGAGGGTTGTATACTAGTGGAAGGGGCTCCACAGCAGCAGGTTTAACCGCCGCTGTAGTCAGAGAAAAAACTGGTGGCATGATTCTAGAAGCAGGTGCACTTGTCCTGGCTGATAGAGGTGTCTGCGCAATTGATGAAATTGACAAAATGAGACCTGACGACCGAGTTGCTATTCATGAAGCTATGGAACAACAAACAATTAGCATCGCCAAAGGTGGAATTGTTGCTACCTTAAACGCGAGAGACTCAATAATTGCAGCCGCAAATCCAGCTCTTGGCCGATATGATCCTTACCGTAACATTAATGAGAACATAAGTTTGCCAGTCACCATATTATCTAGATTTGATCTGATTTTCGTCATGAGAGATATTCCTGAAAGTGAAATCGACACCAAAATGTCAGAACATGTATTGACCCTTCATAGACTTCATTCAGCTCCAGAAACAGCACCTCTGCCCCCTGATCTTTTAAGAAAGTATATCAGTTATGCAAAAAAGCTTGATATAACCATCTCTACTGAAGCAGCAAACGAACTCAAAAATTTTTATTTGAAGATGAGATCGGGTTCAAGTTCTGCTGAATCTCCTATCGCAATTACTCCACGTCAATTAGAAGCTCTGATTAGGTTAACCGAGGCAAGAGCAAGAGCATATCTCAGAAAAGAAGTTACTGTTGAAGATGCCAGAGCAGTGATAAGATTGATGTCCGTATCATTACAGGATGTTGGAATCGACACAACCACTGGAAAAATGGATATTGATGTTATAATGACTGGCAAACCAAAAAGCCTAGTCGATAGAATGAAAGAAGTTCTTGACCTGATAACCGAAATGGAGCAAGAAACTGGCATGGTAGAAGAGTCGAAATTATACGAGACCCTTCAAGAAAAGAAAGAAATGACTGAAGACCAAGCCAGAATGCTTGTTGGACGCCTCAGCCGAGAAGGCGTTATTTATTCACCCGAAGACGGCAAGATAAAAAGAACAGGCAGCGGTTCAGGCTGAACCACCATCATTAATAACCATCTAAACAATCTCACTTCCATTCAAAAGATTCGGAAGAAACATATTGAAAATAAATGAACTTGACATTCCTGAACAAATTAAGAGAATAATCATTCAACATGGATATAATCAACTATATCCACCTCAGGAAGAGGCTATCACTGCCGGAATATTAAATGGAAAAAATGTGGTTCTCGCAAGCCCGACTGCAAGTGGAAAAACACTTGTTGCAGAACTCTGTATTTTGAAAAACATTCTTGAGAATGATACTAAAAGTATCTATCTTACACCACTAAGAGCGTTAGCAAATGAAAAATATGAAGAGTTCAAAAAATATCGTGAACTAACAAAATCCAATGGCGATAAGTTAGAGATCACCGTCTCAACTGGTGATTATGATAGCACAGACGAATGGCTCGGCAAACATGATATAATTATTTCAACAAATGAAAAAGCAGACAGTTTACTAAGACACAAAGCATCTTGGATGCAACAGATCGACACTATTGTGGCTGACGAGATACATCTTTTAACAGATCAAGGAAGAGGCCCCACATTAGAAGTCATACTCACAAAACTGATGAAATTAAACCCTGACGCGCAATTTCTCTTATTGAGTGCTACCGTAAAAAACGCCGATGAAATCTCAAAGTGGATAAAGGGAATACCCATCATAACGGAGTGGAGACCTGTCACTCTCAGAGAAGGAGTCTTTTATAATGGAGAGATACAATTCAAAGATGGCTCAGCGAGAAGAATTTTAACAGAAACTAAAAAACCAGTCATTGATATTGCTCTAGACATAATCAAACAAGGTGGACAGGCACTTATTTTTACACAAACTCGACGGGATGCAGTAAGTTATGGAAAAAATGTTTCAAAATTGCTCTCTCGTAAAATATCATCAGACCTAGAAAAAGATCTAAGAACCATAGCGGATAAAATACTGACCTCAGGAGAAAAAACTGGATTAAGTGAAATACTTGCCGAACAGGTAAAATCTGGTACCGCATTCCATCATGCCGGCTTAGATGTATCACATAGAAGATTAATTGAAGAATCATTCAAAAACGGAAAGATTAAGATTTTATCTGCAACTCCAACTCTTGCAGCAGGTGTAAATTTACCTGCTAGAGCTGTTCTCATAAGTAACTATAGAAGATATGACCCCGAATCCTGGAGCGAAGAGATATCCGTTTTGGAATATAAGCAATTAGCGGGCAGAGCGGGACGACCCAAATATGATAAAGTTGGAGAATCGATTCTTATCGCAAAGACATCGGCTGAACAAGAACGATTAATGGAGAAATATGTATGCTCAGAACCTGAGAAGATATGGTCAAAACTCTCAATTGAAAATGTTTTACGACCTCACGTCCTTTCAACTATTGCAACTGGGTTTGCTTATACAGAAGAAGACCTTTATGACTTCTTCTCTCAAACGTTTCATGCTCAACAACATGATCTTAAAATGCTGAAAAGTAAGGTTGGAAAAATTCTTAGATTCCTTTTCAATGAAGAAATGATTACGATGGAATCTAGAAAGTTAATAGCCACCCCATTCGGTCGTAGAGTCTCTGAACTGTATATAGACCCGGTCTCAGCGGTCATCATTAGAGACGGACTTTATAATAGACCTGACAAACTCACTGAAGTTAGCATTCTTCAATTGATCGCACATACTCCTGACTTATCCCCTAAATTATATCCTCGGGGCAAGGAAAATGAGCAACTAATTGCTTATGCAAGCGAACATTCAAGCGAATTGATTTTCAAACAACCAGATCCATGGAACTCCATGTATTCATATGAACAAAATCTTGATGACTTCATTTCAGAAATTAAATGTGTTGCAGTTATGAACGATTGGATTCAAGAGATTACAGAGAACGATCTCTTAGGAAAATATAAAGTCGAACCAGGAGATCTGTTAAGATTAACTCAAACAGCTGAATGGTTAATTTTTGCTTTGAATCAACTTGCTAGACTATTTCAACACAAAGATTTGATGAGAAAGTTTCCGATTCTACGTCTTAGAATTCGATATGGAATAAAAGAGGAATTGATTGAGTTAGTGGGACTGCAAGGAATAGGAAGGATTCGTGCAAGAATGTTACATAATGCCGGTTTTCATAAAATTGCCGATATCAGAAAAGCCAATCTCCAGTCCCTCGTATCAGTGCCCACTATCGGAACGACATTAGCAGAAAATATCAAAAAACAAATAGAAGATAAAAACTCAGTTAATTAACTCACAAAAGCGCGTACAGTATGGGAACATTAATAGTCAGAATTAGTCTATTAATTCGTCGAAAAAGTCATCGATCAAAATTATCTCTTTCCGCTGACGCACAGATTCATTAATTATTTTCTAGTTCGGACTTGGTTTTAGCGATAGCATTTTTAATAAGTTTCGTTGTAACGCCTAGATATTTTGAATGATCTAACACAAGTTTAATTTCATTTTGTGATATCATTGTTGAGATTTTTTCATCTTCCATTAGAACTGTGGAAAATGGAATTTTCTTGGTGATTGATTTCATTGAACAATTCCTCACAATCTCGTGAGCTTCTTGTCGTCCCATTCCTTTCTCAACTAATGTTTTAACAACATTTTCAGAAAGGTTTAGTCCTCCTGTTAGAGCAAGATTTCTTTTCATGTTATCAGGGAATACTGCTAAACCTGAAAGTAGTTTATTCATAGAATTTGTCATATCATCAAGAAGAATGAAAGACATGGAGAATATGAAACGTTCATTAGCAGAATTAGTTAGATCACGTTCATGCCACAATGCAATGTTCTCGTAAGCAGGGATTAATAGACCTCTCATCAATTTCGCCAAGCTACAGATTCTCTCTGATTTAATAGGATTTCTCTTTGCAGGCATTGCAGAACTTCCTACTTGGCTGTCTTTCTTAAAAGGCTCCATTAACTCCATTATCTCGGTCCTTTGGAGATTACGTATCTCTAACGCAAATTTGTCCATACTTGATCCAATCAATACCAATGTAGACACTAGCTCCGCATGCAAATCTCTTTGAATAACCTGCGTAACCATATCAGCCGATTTCAATCCTAATTTTTTCAACGCGATATTCTGGACTTCAATTGCATTTTTCCCAAGTCCTGATCCTGTTCCAATTACTCCCATAATCTTCCCTGCGATAACTCTATCTTCCATTTGGTTTAGTCTTCGTAGATGTCTTGACACCTCTCTCATCCACACTGCCAACTTAAGACCTAAAGTTAGTACATTCACATGTTGGCCATGAGTTCGCCCCACCATTACAGTACTGTAATATTTCTCTACGAGACCTATCAAGATCTTCTCAAGATCTAAGAGTCTCAATCGTATAATCTTGAGAGCTTCTTTGAACTGTAAAGCATATGCTGTATCTTCAACGTCAGCACTTGTTAAGCCAAAATGAATCCACCTTGATGCTGATGGAGAACAAACATCTGTTAGTGCTTTAACTACGGCCATCAGGTCATGATTGATCTTTTTATCAATCTCTTTGCATTTTTCAAGTTTTACATATTTGATATTTGCTTTTTCTACTATTTCTTCAGCTACTTCTTTTGGAACATTACCAACTTGTGCATGAGCATATGCGGCTGCGGCTTCAACATCTAAAATTTTCTGAAGTCTACTCTCCTCTTCGAAGATCTTTCGCATTTCTGGGGTTCCATAACGTCCGGTATCTATTGGAAGAATTGGCATATAGGCTCTGATTACATCTTACTCTTAAATGGCTTATGGGTTCTACGATATTTACTCTAAGTGATTGTTTTGGAATCAGGTTGGTCAGTATGCTCTGCTTAAGTCTTCTTTTTTAAATCGAAGTGTTCATCTATGCTGTATGAACCAGATCCATAATTCGCTATCATAAGTAGTCCACCCATTATTGACAAGTTTTTCAGCAACATGATAGATTGAATTTGATCTGTGACCTCTGTGTGAAATATGAGAGTTGTCGGTATTAGATATATGAATAGAACAATAGCCCCCCATTTAGCTTTAAAGCCCAATAATATTGATAGCCCACCAAAAATTTCTATTATGATTGAAAGAACCAATAGTACTCCTGGGGCGGGGATACCATACGCCGCCATATATTGTTCACTTCCCAGAAGATCCATAGATTTGTTTATTGCCGCCATGATGAATATTGTTGATATTAAGATCCTTGCTGCGAGTGGAATTGGGTCTTTCAACATCATCAATCTCCTGTAAGAGTTCATTTGAAATCTATGTATAAGGTTTTTTACTCAAAATAATCGAACTGAATAGTCATTGATCAACTTCATAAAATCAATCTAAAGGGGGACAGAGCATATTTATGGGTGCTGTTAGCGTAGTCAAATCGAGAAAAAACTCCAATATAATTCCAATTTTGAAGAAGATGATAGAAACCCAAAAACACAGGGGAAACGAAAACCTTGGTATTGCAACGAACCATGGATGTTTTTTCATAAATAAACTTGAAGAGTTAAACCAAATTCAGTCGTCAAATGTCGCGATTGCATATAACATGTCTAAGATTGAACCAAGTGATTCTCCTCAACCAATAGTATCTCAAAATCGTTCGTTTATTATTGAAAGCGATTATCTGGATTTTCAACAATCATTCGATCAATTATTTGAAATCCTGTCCGAAGATACTCCAGAAAGATCATTAACAAAATTTGTATCACAAATTGATGGTCAATATGAGATTGTAATCCTTCACGAGGGAAAAATTGTTGTTGCGAGAGATCCTATCGGTCTCAAACCTTTTTATTATGGCTGGGATACGGACTTTATCGCCTTAGCAACTGAAAAAAAAGCACTCTGGAATCTTGGAATAATAAAAACGAAAATATTCCCACCTGGTCATATTTGGCTATTAGGTCACGACCGTAAACCTTCATGTGTACGACAAATAAAATTGCAAAAATTTATTGACGCCGATAATGGAGTAATCGTTAAAAGATTAGGAAGTCTATTGCGAAAAGCTGTATTAGAAAGATCATTAAAAACCAAACCTGTAGGAGTTAGTTTTTCTGGAGGAATAGATAGTTCTCTTATTGCACATATTTTATCTCAAAATGACATTGATGTTGTTGGCCTAGTTGTAGGAGTTAAAGGTCAACCTTCAACAGAATGGGCAGAAAAGGCAGCGAAACTTCTTGGAATCAATTTGAAGATTCAAGAAATAGATGAAGATAATCTTGAAAATATTTTAAAAGAAAGTATATGGCGAATAGAGGAAGCTGATCCAGTAAAATTGAGTTTAGCTACCGCTTTTTATTTATGTGCAAAACTTGCAAGGAATTCTGGGATAACAAGAGTGTTTACTGGTCAAGGAGCTGATGAACTCTTTGGAGGGTATTATAGGTTTTTAAAGATACTGGATTATGGGGATTCAAATGCACTCCATGAATCGATTTTTAATAGAGTTAGAGATGCACATGAAGATAGTTTTCAAGTTTGTGAAAAGTCAGTTGCTCCAGAAACATTGAGAATGCTTCATCCTTATGCAGACTGGGAACTTATTCAATATGGCTTATCAATTCCTTCAGAATTAAAGATCTCAAATCCAAATGATAAAGTTAGAAAACACATCTTGAGAAAAACAGCTATAGATATTAACCTTCCAAAACAACTCGCTGAGGCTCCGAAAAAAGCTATTCAATACTCTACGGGCATGAATAGAAGAATCGAGATTCTGGCCAAATCTAAAGGAATGAAAACAAAACAATATGTAAACCAATTATTCAACGATATTTTTGTAAATTTCAATTTGAAATATAATTAATTCATCATCATTTCCATTTAACAAAGAATGATCTTATTAGATGGATGTTGAATCAATTAGGCCATATCGTGGGGTCGTCGTCTAGTTTGGTCAAGGTCTGAACCGCCAAAAGGATACCAGAGCACATATGTGCGGTGAACCTGGGGATCTAACCAGATTGCTGGCGGTCGCGGGTTCAAATTGACATCGTCATGAAATTCCCGCCGACCCCACCATAAAGAATTGGTTATTTGCTATAGACATAAATCATTGAATCTGAAAGTTCCTCCAATTTGAAGGCATGAATATGAATAGAATCTCAATGGCCCATGGTGGCGGAGGTGCTGCCATGCAAGAACTAATCAAGAAATATGTTCTAAAATATCTTGGTGGAAGTTCCGCTGAAGTCCCATTAGAAGCTCTTGATGATTCAGCTGTAATCGAAGACATCGTTCTAAAGTCCGACTCGCACACGGTTAAACCTCTTTTTTTTCCAGGTGGAGATATCGGAAGATTAGCCATTACCGGGACAGTAAACGATATTGCCGCAGTAGGCGCTGAACCTTTAGCACTTACATCCGGATTCATAATTGAAGATGGCTTCGAGATTGAGTCATTCGAAAATATTCTAAAAAGCATGCAAGAAACTTGTGAGGAAGCTGGAGTATATGTCCTAACTGGCGACACCAAAGTCATGGAGAAAGGAGCATTAGATAAATTCGTTATTAATACATCTGGCATCGGGAAGCGAAGCCGCTATCTTGATGAAAATTTGCAGATTGTGAGGAAACATAGAGACCTCAAATCCAGATGGCTTTTAGACTCAAACTTATCCAATGGAGATATCATAATCGTTTCTGGAACCTTAGGCGATCATGGTATAGCTGTCCTCTCATCGCGAGAAGGTTACGGTTTTGAAACAGAAGTAAAATCAGACATGATGCCCCTAAACAAAGTTGTAAACGACCTGCTCCAAATAGGTGGCATCGTTAACATCAAAGACCCTACACGTGGGGGATTAGCTAATGTGTTGAATGAATGGAGTGAAAAATCAAACACTGGAATTTCAATTAAAGAAGAAACGATACCAATTAGAACTGGAGTTAAAGCTGCTTGTGAAATGCTTGGAATTGATCCTTTAGAGATTGGTAATGAAGGAAAACTCGTGATAGCAACAATACCGAAAAAAGCTGAAGAGATTCTAGAAAAATTGAAAGGTATTGAAATAGGCCACGACGCTGCAATTATCGGTAAAGCTACTAAGGGATCCAATCACGTTGTATTAGAGACTTCAATTGGCGGCAAACGAATAATCTTACCACCTATTGGAGACCCAGTGCCTAGGATATGCTAAACGATTACCTTCTCATATAATAGGATAACCTAACATGTTAGAATACAAGTTGACTTGTGATACAAGTATAAGAAATACAATAAATTGAGTGATAGTTAACAAAATAAAATTTGTAATCAAGCTATCTTCATTCTTCCATTTCGCTATTTCACTACTTGCTATTATCACTATAAACGGAATTAGAAAACTAGCTACTCTTGCTAGCTCGAGTTTCGCAAACAGTATGGTGATGAACAATACAGCTGCGAAACTCAATACAAATGTATTGTGTTCATGTTCATGGAAAAAATACCGTAGTGATCTAATCAGAGCTATGAGGAACATTATACATATAGGTAATCCAATGAGCATGAAAAAGAATAATGTGGAATGCCCGATATTCCAAACTAGTGGATTTAATGAGTTAAGATGCCAGTAGAACCATGAATTTATTTTTTGAGCCGATAATGTTGCTTGAATAATCGGCCAATCAATTGCCATTTCCATGATCACATAGGGAATAACTGTTCCTAGAGAATAGAATAATAAATTAATAATTTTTTTGAATTCATCTGAAAAGATTGTAAATATCAAAACCAATACTAAAATTGATGCTGATACATAAGACATGAAAATGCATAATGCAAGTATCAATCCTCCAATTAGGCTCATAACTGTATTTTGAGTTCTAAATGAATGTAGGAATAATAAGATAGATGAGCATACAAAGAATCCTAGTATCAAATCCATGTATGGGAAATTCAATATTAAGGAAGGGGCCCAAGAATATAAAATACATGAGAGTATTGCAACTCTCCAACCGTAGATTAAATTTGATATACAGAATATTGGGAATATCGTTAAAGCCGAAAGTATTGAAACCAGATACATAACCGAGTAGGAATGTTCTCCAAATATCTGAAACGCAATATGGATCATCAGTGGATAACCTGGTAAATGTGTTGCCATATGGCCGCCCCAATAAAGTAATGGAATTTGCATCTCCCGAAGCCATTCGGATATGTATCCTATTGGTTCTGATATTCGGAGGGCTAATGAGTAATAGGCGAAACTTTGTTGATCTTCAATCAAGGTAATTATTTGATCATCTTTCATCCATATTATCGAAATCTGAAATAGAAGGAATATCATAGCGAAAGACAAGGGTACAAGAACACCCATTTCCATACGAATAATCTTCCATTTAGAAAACTCAAATCTTGTGTTCCCCTTTTCAAAAAAGAACTTCAGAAGTATACATTGAATCACCAAAAAGATAATCATAATAAGAATCCAAAAAAAATTTTCAAATAAAATTAGGGATCCATGAGTCAATAATAAAATTAGACCCCCTAAAAATAAAATAACTACAATCAGTCTCTGATACAACCCATATTTCTCCTGTAAAAACATTCTCTTTGAAAAAAGATTCAAAATGAATAATGATTATTCAAGCAGAATAAATTATCTAGGTTTTGTTGGCCCATCTTAATAGAATCCATATTATCAGCTGTCGTGAATGTTAACGAATAATTCTTCGGTATCTATATTCAATATTGCAGGATCCTTCTACAGAAACCATGCATGGCCCAATTGGATGAGTTGGATTACAGGTTTCTCCAAATAATGTACATTCTTTAGGTTCAACTAATCCTCGAAGTACTCTATGACACTCACAACCCTTAGGTTCCATGAATTCATTATACATAATTGATTTCAGTTCATCAGCCCATTGTTTTTCAGCGTCAAAAGATTCAAATTCTTTCTTAATTGCCATCTTGGATAAAGAAATTTTTGGGAACCCTCGCCACTTTGCGTCCTTCGGTTCGAAAACTTCCGATATTGCCTTAAGAGCTTTCAAGTTGCCTTCTTTTTTCACGACTCGCTTATACTCATTCTCTACAATTGATTTTGATTCATGAATTTGTTTCGCTATCATATAGACAGCCATTAGTACATCCAAAGGTTCAAAACCCGCAATTACCTGTGGGATACTATACTTAGAGGATACTCCTTCGTACGCGTTCATTCCTATTATTGTGCTGACATGACCTGGCTCAATAATACCTTGTAGTTTAAGTTCACCCATTCCAAGGAGAGCATTAAGTGCTGGTGGAAGATACCTATGGAAGCTCAGTACAAAGAAATTTTTTGGAGGATCCTTGAGTAAAGTTACTGCCGTGCTTGGAGCTGTGGTTTCGAAACCTATCGCAACAAATACTATGTCATCATTAGTTTTCTTTGCAAGATTTACTGCGTCAGTGATGCTGTATACAATCCTTACTTTTGCACCTTGTGATCTCACGTCATTTAGTGATTCTTTTAGACCTGGAACTCTAAGCATGTCTCCAAAAGTAGCTATCGTTTTACCTTTCTTAGCTAATTCCAACGAAATCTCGATTTCGGAAGTAGTGGTTACACAGACTGGGCAGCCTGGACCCTGTCTAATTCGAACTCCATGTTTTTTGAGTAAATCATCTAGGCCATATTTCACTATAGTATCTTGATGTGTCCCACATACGTGCATTAACGTCAAATTTAGATCCATAGATGCCAATTTTTTGATAATTTTATCAGCGGTAGTTTTATCCCTGAATTCCATTAGTTGACTCATGTCTTAACTCTCAATGATTTAATATAACAGTCTCTTCCAGAAATAATCTCCGCCGGATTTCCACATTTTGGACACACAAGAGTTGGAAAGATGATGTGATACTCTGGGTCTTCTTTCAATTGTACTGGTCCTTCGTATTTACATTTGTCACAATTTATCTTCCCGTCTTCATTCTCCATGTTTAATTTTGAGTTTTTAAGAAGTGTATTTTTTATTAGTAAATCGTAACAGTAACGTAATTGTTCCAGCCCTAGCATTGAATACTTTCCAACAACAAGATTGACTTCGATAACTGAAGTAGCATTTCGTTTATTTGCTTCGTGGATTGCGATTTCTATAATATTGCTTGCCATAGATAGTTCATGCATGTATGCAGCCAACGTCAATTAATATTGTCATCAGTTTAGATTTAGAGCTCCTATCACGTATATGATTCCTTTGTCATTTTTACAACTTGTTCCAATTACCTCAGCTTTTGGATTGATTCTCATTACATCAGCTTTGAGTTTTTCAAATTCTACGTTCATCGCTTCAGCAAGATCTAATTTGTTTATTACTACCACATTAGCTTCCATGAAAATGAAAGGATGCTTTAACACCATGTATGGTCCTTCTGTCACACTTATGACTACAAGCCTCTTTTCAGCTCCTAACGGGAACTCCCCTGGACATATCAGGTTTCCTACATTTTCAATTATGATAAGATCTAATTGGTCTAACTCCATATTTTCTAGAGCTTTTGAAACTAAATTAGCATCTAAGTGACATTCTTTTCCAGTATTAATTTGAATAACATTAACGCCATGTTTTGCTACTCTATCTGAATCAATTGTGGTTGTTAGATCTCCATTAAGAACGGCAATTTGATGCTTTTCTTTCAGTCGTTTAATCATAGCTTCAATTAGAGATGTTTTTCCAGAACCTATTGACCCCATAATGTCTATGGTTTTGATATTATGTGTTTTGAATAAGTCACTATTCTTTTCTGCAAAAGCTTCATTTTTCTTTAATATGGTTTCTTCTAATTCAATATCAAAAATTTCGTCTTCCTTGTGTTCCACAATTTTTGCCATGATAAAATATCACTTTTTCATCTTTTTCTTAGAGAATATCATTTATCGACGTTCCAATATCTCATCCCAGAGTTTCAGCGTCTCTTTGGCAACGTTTTCATCAAGAATCTCAATCGCAAATCCAGCATGAACAATTACATATTGTCCAACTTTTACATCAACTAAGGAAGCATTAACTTCTCTAGCCGTTCCATCTCCGAAATCGACTTTTGCCAGTTCACCGTCGATCTTTATTATTTTTCCAGGTATCGCAAGGCACATTTTTTCTTATACTCTCAGATTAATAGCTAATTATTTCAAACTCTTTTAAGCAATTAAATTGCTGCATTTATCCAAACTGGAAATTCTCTTTCATTCTATAAGACGGAAATATTGTTTGATAGGCTTTCATATAAACGGTTCTGAAAAACTTATTGTGGTTTCTAAGAGGAATATTTTCAGACCTTAGATAATGTTTGTTGCAATAATTGCTTGTCCTAATGATATGCCACCATCTCCAGGTGGTACTTTATCATGTGAAAGAAAATTCAATCCGCTTTTTTCAACTTTCTGTCTTATCATATTAGTAATATATGAGTTGCAAGCTACCCCTCCAGTAAATCCAACAGCCTCTATTCCCTCAGTGATCGCGCATTCAACCGCCAATTCAGCTAGTGATCTAGCAAGGTAAGATTGAGCGGATAGAGCTAAATCTGATACTTCGATTTCATTTTTTGTTTGTGTTTCATGAATTTTTTTTAACAGATAAGTCGTATTAATAATTCGATTTTTTATCTCTGGTTCAAGCTTAAGGTGATCTTTCCCCTGTGACGCTATTGCTTCAAGTTTCATCGCGGGTTCCCCTTCATAGGTTCGTTCATAACATATACCCAACATAGATGAAACTGCATCTAAAACTCTACCACAACTGCTTGTCATAGGTGTGTTGCCTGACAGAATCTGCTTTAAAATTATTTCAATCTCTTTATTCCCATAAGGAAGATGCCTTACTCTCTCATTGAGAAATTTCATGATATCGATTTCGCGATTAAGGATCCCCGCAACCATTCTGAGCGGATATTTGGTAGCAAGATCACCTCCCGGCATTGGTTGATCCTGCAAATGACCTAACCTCTTAAATTCCTGCAAATTAGATTGGAGCACTTCTCCACCCCAAGCACCACCATCAGATCCATAACCATATCCATCACACACTATCCCTATAGCTTCACTTATCCCGTATTCTGTCATTAATTTGCTAAGGTGTGCATGATGATGTTGGATTTGCACCATCGGGATGTCCCATTTCTCACTTAGTCTCTTAGCTAAGAAAGTCGTATTAAATCCAGGATGTAGATCACAAGCAATAACTTCCGCTTTAGCATGTGTCAGGTTTAGCAAATGCTTAGCAACATTCTCTAGGAAATTTAGAGTCTCAGGATTATCAATATCTCCGATGTGTTGGGATAGGTATGCACGATTATTCTCTATAACACAGCAAGTGGCATTCAACTCTGAACCTAGAGCTAAAACATCATTTGAAGTTGGAAGTTTCAAATTCAACGGTAAAGGAGCGTAACCTCTTGATCTTCTTAAAAAAACTTTTTTTTGATTTATTACTCGAATAACAGAATCATCACATCGCTGTTCAATGTTTCTATTATGTAAGAGAAAGTAGTCTACTACATTACCTAGCTTTCGTATCGCATTATCGTTATCTATTACTATCGGCTCATTAGGCGGATTTGCACTTGTCATTACCAAAGCAGATTCTTTTGTCACATCAAATATAATCTCGTGCAGACCAGAATATGGAAGCATAATTCCAATGGTGTGGAGACCAGGAGAGACTAGATTTGATAGAAATTGCGCTTCATTTTTTTTCAAAAGAACAATTGGCTTTGCAGAAGATTCAAGAAAACCCGTTTCTATTTCATTAACATATGCAAATTTTTTTATTATTCCAATATTTCGTGCCATAACAGCGAAAGGTTTTGCTCTTCGATGCTTCACTTTCCTCAGTCTTGATAATGGTATGGAGTTAATAGCAGAGCATATTAAATGAAATCCACCATTCCCTTTCACTGCTAATATATTCCCTTCATCTAATAATTGTCCAACTTTTTTGATGCCATTGACAATTCCTAATGATTCACCTTTATTATCAGTCAATTTTAATTGGGGGCCACACTTTGAACAAGCGTTTGTTTGTGCATGAAATCGACGATCATTCTTTGATCTATATTCCTTACTACACTCAGTACACATTTTAAAAAAATTCATACTGGTATTGCTTCTATCGTAAGGAAGTCTATTGATTAATGTGTATCTTGGACCACAATCAGTGCAAGTAATAAAAAAATATTGGTATCTTCTATCTTCTTTATTTCCCAATTCCTTGATGCACTTATCACAGATAGATACGTCAGGAGGAATTATTGATCCTCTTTCTTCTCCACCTGTAAAACTACTTTCAATCTTAAAAGTTGGATATGCTTCATTTTCCTTTTTATAATTAATAATAATGTCATCTATTTCCGATAACGGAGGTTTCTTGGCTTTGAGTTCATTTATGAAGTTCTCTATTTGTAAAGCTTCACCTTCGACTACTATTTTTACTCCTGCATCGCCTCTATTCTGTATAAATCCTGATAGCCCTTTCTCCATAGCAAGCCTATAAACAAAAGGTCTGAAACCAACTCCTTGAACTATTCCTTTTACCATCATATCAGCAAGCAAAAAAACATCATCTTAAACATAGCAACTAAGTCTTTATGGCAAAGCCAGCAAAATTAATCTTATTTCTTTACAGGATCTTTGAAAAGGATTTCACTTATTTTTGGTTCTAGATCTTTTCTTGACCTCTCGAGTATTGCCTCTAGCGTATTATCTATTTTTGTTTTTCCATCAGCAGTTTGAACAAGTACACCACCAACGACATTAATCTTTTTCTTTGATATTACAATATTTACGTTAGAACCCAATTCTGAACTTACTGTTTTTGATATTTCTTTAATTGGAAGCTTTCTTTTTGCATCAGTCTCATTTAGAAAAACTTCTAAGTTTCCTCCTCCAGCGGCTGTAGCCGCTTCTATTATAAGAGAATTAAACATTTTTCCATAAGTTTCTTGTTTGGTACTCGACTCAAATTGTTGTTCAGCTTTCTTAAATGCTTCATCTATAAAATTTTGTTTTTGTGAAAGGATTTTCCAACGCGTTTTAATTTTAGCATTCACAGTCTCACGTCGAATAATATTGCCTGCTTCCAATTTAGCAGCGTTCAATACTTTTTCACAATTTGTTTCTGCTTTTTCTTTGATCTCTTTTATTCTTTCTTCACGTAAACCCGCGGATGAAACATTAGCTTCATCGATAATCATCTTTTTCTGTTCATCAGAGTCTTTCAATATTTTAGAGACCAGTTTGCCAGCAGGTGAACCACTCAAGTTTTTACATCACCATGCAGTATCCCTTTCACAATCGTCTCTACAGCCTTGCTCATATGTTCCCTTGCTTGAGATTCCAAATCGGCCAGTTCATCCTCACATTCTTCCATAATCTTCTTTAATTCGTCTGAAGCGGTTTTTTTGGCCGATTCACGAATTGTTTTTGCCTCTTCCTTGCAAGCCGCTATTTTTTTATCGTGTAGTTCATCTTGTGGAACTTTTATTGTATCTTTCATTCGCTCCGCTTTCATAGAAGCTTCTGATATCCCCTCATTCGCCTTTTCTTCCGCCTCTAAAATTTCCTTAATTATTTGATCCATCATTATCTGTTTATGCCCAATCTATACGTAAGATAATAATTTTTCGAGTTGCCATATACAATATTTTAGAATAATCTGATCTTTTTTTTCAAACCATACAATTTCATAATCTAAAACATAGTATCGTTTATTATTTCCTCGCAAATTGCGTGACTCGTCTTACCAATGAATCTAACGAATAATCGTCTGATAGACATCTGTAATCATTTTTACTATTTTGGACCAATCTCTCTGTTCAGAGATAATTTTTCCATTTTGAATCAATTTCTCTTGAAGTTTCTGGTTAGACATCAGAGATATTATCGAATTTGCCAATTTTTCAGAATTTCCAGGTTCGAATAAGATTCCATCTTTTTCGTGTGTTACAAATTCAGAGATTGTTGGAAGTCTTGAAGCCACTATTGGTCTACCTGCGGCCATTGATTCGAGGATTGTGAGTCCTGTCGCCTCTCCAAGTGATGGTAAAACCGAAAATTCACTCAGATTATATGCTTTAAGTAGATCAAGCTCGTTAAGTTGCCCTGAAAAGATAACTATATTTTCTATTCTCATTTTCTTCGCGATTTTTTTGAGCTCATTTTGGTATCCCCAATCTGGACCTACAAGAAGAATTTTAAAATTAGGGAATTCTGACGCTACTTTAGAAGCAGCTCGTAGTAAATATTGTATTCCTTTCTTTCTCTCAATACGCCCTACGAACAATGCCACCCTACTTTTCTTGAGGCCATATCGTGAGATCATAGAATGAGGATCAGGAAGATTCCTGAATTTATCGACTTCAACACCATTTGGAATTACAGATATTTTTTCATCATTTAGAGAAAATTTTGAAACAAGAAAGTTTTTTTCATAATCAGTCACTGCTAATATCTTATTTGCTAAACTTAGAGTCATACGACCAATGACATTATCATACAATTCTCGCAGCAAAAGTTTACTTATTTCATCTGCTTTACTTCGATCATAATGAGTGGTTACAACTAATGGGACATTCTTCATCTTGCCGATAAATGATGCAAAGTCTGTGTGTGCAAACCCATAGGTATGTGCATGAATTATGTCCGGTTTCATTCTAAGTAGGTCTTTGAGCATTCCATGGCTTATTGTTGTAAATCCAGTTCCCCAATGAATTCGAAAACCTTGATAGGATCTGACTGAGATTTTGCCAACCTGATACTTCTTATCTTGTGGGCCAAAGGTAATTACTGATGTTTCATAATTAGATGGCAGCCTTCTTGCAATTTGATGGAGATGATTTTCTGCTCCTCCAATATATGGCAGGAATCTTTGTATCAAGTATAATATTTTCATTAAGTAGAACCTAATTGATTGTTTTCGATTGGCCGTAGTCCACGATTGTAACCAAGCCTGAAAGCGAATTCTATAAAGACAAGATAAGCGGGATAAAGGATGAATGCAAATAAATCTTTAGTTGCTTGCCTAGTTATTCTCTTCACATAATCCACCATATCGTTGAATGATATCGACTTATTTGTTTCACGGCCTAACTCATAATCCAATAATCCTCTTCCATATCCATGACAATAATGTTGAACATATACCCTGCTTGAGGTTTCTCTGTGATGATGATATACTACGGGATCATAAGTCATGAATACTTTTAATTTTCTTTTTTGAAATTTTTGCAGAAGTTTAAGATCTTCCGCATATGGGTAACTCACATCGAAACCCTCTACTGATTCCAGTAAAGATTTTTTGAACAATCCGCAAATCGTTGGGTCTGCATCAGATTCAATAACATGAGATCCTTGAAATTGCTTGACATAAATTTGTTGAAAATAGAAATCTTTGAGACGTGGAAGTAGTTTGTTTTTATTTGCACAACTCACGCGACAGGATACTCCAGCAACATCGCTATTCCCAAGAAACAATGCTAATTTGTGGACCGTATTCTTATCAATGTAGGCGTCAGCATCAAGAAATAATATCAATTCATTTTTTGCAGATCTCCAACCAATATCTTTTCCTTTACCTATACCCCGAATATCTCTGATGATCTTTACGTTAGGATATTTTGATGCTTTATCCACAGTTCTATCGATTGAACTCCCATCAACGACTATTATTTCTTCACAACCGTTGACAATAACACTATTTAGAGCTTGATCGATAGTCTTTTCGTTATTCTTTGTAGCCAATACCGCTGATACGCCTTTCAAGTAAATTACACCTTACAAGTATTCTATTACACAATATCATCAAGAGTGTTTACATTACAGATTTTTTAATTTCTAATTCGCTAGTACCGTTTACACTTTCTATTTAATCTAATAAATAAAGAAAACCAGTTAACCATAAGATATTACTACGCCAATTTCTCGAAACAGAGAAATCAGTGTACAATGTGACTCTAAAATCAAATCACATTGAACATTTGCTCCGCTATCAAATAGCAAAAAAAATGGGATTAGATTAATACTAGGCTACTAGGAGAGGCGGAGACTGAGTAAAGTAAGTCAAAGGTGGTGTCGGAATATAGTATTCTTGTGGCGGAGGAAGATATGCTGCGGGCTGTGGAGGAGGTTGAATAAAATATTGAACTGGAGGGGGTTGATAAAATCCTATTTGAGGGGGTTGAGGAACAACAATTTGTTGGGGCGGCGGCTGATAATAGACTTCTGGGGGCTGAGGTACAACGTAGGGTACTGGAGGTGGCTGAACCGTATATGGAACTAGATATTGTTCTGGCGGAGGAAGATATGATGACATTATTGATGGTCTCGGATTCATATAGTAAGACATATCATTTTACCTCGATCATTCAAGTTAGTTAGAGTTTAGAGAATATGAATATTGCGTAAGATTTTTGTATAAACATTTAGCTTCATTCTCTTTATTAACAAATACAATAACTTCAAAATTACACAAAAAATCGAAGTGCAGATATGAAATTATTCAAATTTGTACTCATATTTTTGATACTAGCAGTAGTTAATGACCAATATTTAGTATCCGCTTCTGCAAAAGCAGAGTATATAATAAATGGTGATTTCGAATCCAATTTGAATGAATGGAAACCCTATTTTTATCATGAAACACATGGGAACATTGCAATTACAACAGGTGTTAAACACTCAGGCACTAAGAGCGTAAGAACATGGGCAGACCCCATGCCTCAAAGCCCCTATACAATAAAGAGAGGTGGGGGAGCCACCCAAACAATCCAGACCAACATTAAAGATCTTGATATGATTCTTAGCTTCTGGGTTTTGCCTGCAGTTTCTGGTCGGAATGACCATACAAATATTAGAACCATAATTCATATGAAATTAGAAGATAGTCACTCAATCAATCTATCTTATTATATCGCATGGGCACCTCCCGCTGTGGGCGAGTTTTTATACAATACTTCCGACAACACAATTTTCTTTCTAGAATCTATGGTAGAGTTTACACCAATGCCCGACCCTCAGACCCTACAACCAGAAAGCGGAATTCATCAATGGACTTTCATTAAGCGAGACGTAGGTAAGGATTTCTTGTCTAAACATGGAAATCCTCAAAACATAGTTCTGAAGGAGCTCATGGTAAGCTTTGAACTAACTACTGTTTCAAATATGCAGACACCTGATGCCTTTTGGGATGAGATTAGCCTGATGGCAGAAACTGAGACATCTCAAACAGACCCCTCGATAACATCCACTCCAAAGCCTGAGCAGTCAGAACCTACTATAACCTCTACTCCGACACTTGATCAAAAACTCACAACTTCGACGCCCTACACTACATCTCCACCTATAGAAGAAAGTCAACTCAACGTTTTAACAAATAATTATGTAATCATCGGCATAACTGCCTTGATAATTATCGCGATACTAGTTATTGCTGTAAGAAAAAAATCACATCAAAAAAAGATTCCAATAAAATATTGCATGAATTGTGGTGCAACTATAGAATTCATTAGTGATTTCTGTGAGCAATGTGGAACAAAACAGGAAAGCTAGGCGAGCATAGTTGCTTTTCGTCGTACATAAATATTTTTTCAATATGCTCGGGCAAAATAAGCTACTTGATTTGATTGATTGCCACAATAGATACAGTTTGACCAGATTGATTCCTGCTCCAACGGTATTGCTCTAATAGTTGCACCTGTTTCATCTTTAATTCGATCCTCACATTCTTGTTTAGAACACCAACATGCTTTAAGAAATCCTCCTTTTTTTGTAAGAACATCTTTGAATTGTTCATAATTTTGTATTTTCTCAGTATGTTCATTTAGAAATTTTTTAGCTTTATCAAAAAGATTCTTCTGAATTTGTTCGAGTGTGCTGTTGACGTTTTCGATTAATTCTTCATGTTTGATTGATATTTTTTCTTTAGTATCCCTTCTTACAAGAATGACCTTACCTTCTCTAAAATCTCTAGGTCCTATCTCTATCCTCAATGGTATGCCTTTAAGTTCCCATTCGTTGAATTTCCATCCAGGCGTGAATTGTTCTCTGAAATCATTGAAACATGAGATTTTACCTTTCTCAAGTTTTTTTTGTACTTCAATTGCCATATTGTTGACGTTCTCTTTATCATCATCATTGAAGAAGATAGGTATTATGACTACTTGAATTGGCGCAATTTTTGGTGGAAGTATTAATCCTTTGTCATCTCCGTGAACCATAACTACTGCGCCTATTAATCTCCAAGAGACTCCCCAAGAGGCCTGCCAAGCATAATGTTCTTTTTCATCACGTCCAAGATATTTAATACCAAATGGGTTTGAGAAATTCTGACCAAGATTATGCGAAGTCCCCATTTGGAGCGCTTTGCCATCTCCCATGATAGCCTCCAAAGTAGTTGTATATAGGGCTCCAACAAATTTTTCTTGTTCAGTCTTCTTTCCTAAGATTACGGGAATGGCCAACAGATCTTCTATCAATTCCCTGTAAAGATTCAAAATCATAAAAACTTCTTTGTCGGCATCTTCCTTGCTCTCATGAACCGTATGGCCCTCCTGCCAAAGGAATTCACTTGTCCTAATGAACGGTTTTGTCCCAGTAATTTCAGCTCTAAGTACTGAGTTCCAGAAATTCAACAAGAGAGGAAGGTCTCTCCAGCTCTGGATCCATTTCGCATAAGAATGATATGCTATTGTTTCTGATGTTGGTCGTGTAGCCAAGCGCTCTCCAATTTCAGTATCGCCGGCATGTGTAACCCAAAAAACTTCTGGAGTAAAACCTGCAAAATGCTCCGCTTCTTTCTTGATTAAGCTTTCAGGAATTAATAATGGGAAGTATGCATTTCTATGACCTGTTTTCTTTATCCTCAAGTCAATGAATTCACGAATTTTCTCCCAAATCTCATAGCCGTTGGGTCTTAGAACCATGAAACCTTTTGCTGCCGAATAATCCGCTAACTCTGCTTTCAATATGACTTGAGTATACCATTCAGAGAAATCCTTATCCTTTGAAACTGTGATACCAACATCTTTTACACTCATAGCAAATCACTATTATTCCTATTATTTCATTCTTGAACAAGCGATGGGTTCACACTAACTTATTGGCATTCTATCTGGGGAACTCCAAAATAAGAATTCTCACTTTGCTCATAGTTCAATAAGGAATTGGAGTTGGATAAATTATCTAGAGTAAGTGCGCGATATCCTTTATTGACCAATTCAATCATCAATGTTAGCGCGCGCACTAGAATATGGAAAAATTGAAAAGTTAGTCTAGAGATAAAACTTTCAAAACAACTTAGTTAATTCGGCAATATGATCTGTCAAGTCTCTCTTTTCTTTGGCCACATATTCAAGATTTGGTTCTATCGAATTTGAAGCCACTTCATAGACTTTACTAGAGAATTCTTCTGACCATTTTCCAGCTTTTAATTCAATTAATATTTTCGTCAAATCCTCTATCTGTCTATCTAATTCCTTTTCTCTACTTTGAATTATTTCTATAGCCACACTCTTCTTGGATTTAAGATTCTTTATTGTTTCTTCATGTTTTTGTGTTAATTCATCATAGAGATTTTTCGGTATCTCTTTACGTTTAAGAAGGTCACTTAATGCGACCAATCTTCGTTGTGCCGAATCCATCTCTTTTAGTAGTGATTCTATTTGTATTTTCCATTTTGAGACAGCTATTATTTTATCTCTGTCCATCGAGATTTGATCGACTGACAGTCTTTGTAATTCATTGTTTCCCTTCTCAAGTTCTAAGGATTGCATCTCACCAAAATCATTTAGCGTTACACCTATGATAGTTCCTAATCGTCGGCCATATGTATCCGATATTTGTTTACCAAGAAAACCTTTCAGTTCTGGCTCAGAAATTTCAGTCATCATTTTATTCACCTAGTCTTGTACGGACGAATCGGGTTCTGGAGAAGGAATTTTAGGCATGTCTGGGAATCTTTCTTGCATCTTCTGTTCCGCCACTAATGTAGCTTCTTTCATAATTTTTTCTGATTCTTCTGTTGGGACATCATAATCTATTGTCTGTTCCGTAACTTCACCAACTTCAAGGGAAATAGAGTGTAGTGTCTCGTTGACATTTGCAAGCTCCATGGATATTTCAGGCATTATATTCTGAATACCATCTTTGATCTGTTTCATTATGGCTCCTACAGAAGTCATATTATACGCTAATTCACCAAAATCTCTGACTCTTGTGAGTTTTAGGCTGACTCGTTCAAGGGCCATTTGGCTCTTTAATGTATTAAGAACCATTTTTCTAATTTCAGCACATTCATCAGCATACATTGATGCCTTCATGTTATCCTTGGCTTGTATTGCTCCAACACATTTTGTGTATAGATTTTTTTCTCGAGATTGTAGACGGTTAGTTTGAGAATCCATTCGTCGCATCTGAACGGATATCCTATGAATCGCATTATTGAGTCTGCGCTTCATGGGAGTTGGGTGTATTGCTTCCTTAATCCTTTCACTCCAAGATTGTTTATATCTGAACATTTTTTTTCACATCACATAATTGGAATTATTTTTGGTTTTTCAATGTGGATCTCACGATTGGCTATTTTAGCAGCACGAGGCGTATTGGTAGTCATAATGATTGTTTTTCCATAGATGTGTCTTAATCCTCGCAGAATTGGTAAAAGAACATTAACAGATTGGGGATCGAGGTTACCTGTCGGTTCATCCAAGAGAAGTACCTGAGGTCCAGTCGAAAGGGCTCTCGCTATTCCAGCTTTTTTTGCTTCTCCAACACTCAGACTGGAAGGATTGAAATCAGCTTTATTGTTAAGACCAAAGAATTCTAGAAGTTCATCTGAATATCTTTCTCTGTCCGGATTATTCTTTCCAGAGATCATTTGTGTAACCTTCATGTTTTCTTTAACATTCAGATCAGTCAGTAATCCAAAAGTTTGGAAGAGGATACCAATTGATTGCGCTCTCAGTGCAGTTAACTCCCGATCGTTAAGTAAAGAAAGTTCTTTACCCAGCACTTTTATTGAGCCCTTCGTCGGTTTATCCAAGCCAGCAATAAGATTCAGCAAAGTTGTTTTTCCTGTTCCTGACGATCCTGTAATGGCCACGAAATCTCCTTCATTAATATCAAAATTTAATCCATTGAATAGATGTGTCTCAGAGCAACCACTTTCAAAATTTTTGTGAAGATCTCTTACTGAAACTGCAGTTCTTGTATTATCATCAGTCATTGTCTGAGAACCTCCGGAACATTAAATCGAGATGTATGAAACATACAAGAGATTCCAGCCACAATAGTCGGTCCTAAGACGAGTACAGCTGCAAATAATACAATTTGTTGGAATGCAATGTTGTTAGAAATACCTCCTACCCATCCCAGGAGATATGCTATAAACATTCCAAGTGTCCAGCCAATTAACGTATACACAATTGTTTTTAAAAGCAATATTCCTCCAATTAGGTGCTTCCATATTCCCACAGCAATTAATATTGCGATGTCTCTTTTTCGGTTAGTGAAACTAGTAACAATTTCGTTAAGTGCCAGCGATGAGATTGCCACAAATATCATCATCATCATGATTGATCTTACGTAATGTCCGATTTCATTCGCTATTACAAACCACAGGATTATCGTAAGAACAGAAATCATTACTACAGATAGAAAAGAACGATACTCGGGTTTACTAAATAATTTCAATAATAGTGCATAACTAGCCATCCAGTGTTTCACCTCTAGCATCCGGTTCAATTCCGTCAGCCATATTTTTCAGAAAGTCACCGATGCTTCCATTTTGATACGTCTTGATAACTGATGCTGCATAATCTATCTTGACATTGTATTCTCGAAGTTTTGTTATGACTCTGTCAATATCTTCTTTACTTTTACCAATAAGATGAAAAATAACTTCTGGCGATCCGAAAGAACTTACTACTGTAATTGTTTGTGGAAGATCAGAAATTTGTTTTATGACCGTGTCACGTTTAGAATTTGCTGGAAAACTTGCTCCTAAGTAAACTTGTTCAGATAGACCAAGTTTTTCAAGATCAAGATTTATCGTATAGTCACGTATTATTCCAAGATTCTCAAGTTTATTTATTCTATATGCGACCACATTTGGATGCAATCCTAGTTTATCGCCCAAGTTTGTTAGTGTTGCTTTTGAATTATGAACTAACTCCGCAAGAATTTTCAGGTCTTTTGAATTGATATTTTTCATTGTCACATTTTCTCCTCATGCAGCCTGATACTGTTCAGACCATTTTAGATAGTTAACTATCAAGCTTTGATCTACACTGGGCCGTCTAACACGAAGAACGTCTTTGAAATCTTTCATTGTTATTGGTCTAGGTTTAGCCAGCTTATCATCAGGATTACCGTTCTCGAAAAATTCTCTGACGACTAATGCTTGAGCGCCTTGGAAATTATTCAAGATATCGCTACCAGAATATCCTTTAGTTATATTTGCAAGAGAGTCAAAGTCCACATCTTCCGAAATGGTTATAGATTTCCCAAGCTTTCTCGAAAAAATTCTAAACATTTCAAGTCTAGCATCTGCCTCGGGTAAGGGTACAAATATTCTCTTTTGGAATCTTCTTCGAAATGGATCATCTAAAGTCCAAGGCTTGTTTGTTGCTCCAATCACATATATTTGAAGGCTTTTTTTCTTATCAACTACACCATCCATTTCTTTTAGAAACTGATTTCTAGTTCTTACTTCACCACCAACTTCATGAGATCGGATTCCAACTAGCGAATCTATTTCGTCGATAAATATTATTGCTGGCTTTCCTTGTGAGCTTATTTGTCTCGCTTCTTCAAACAGCTGTGCGACATTTTTTTCAGATTCTCCAAGCCATTTTGACATTATTGATTGTGCATCAACACAAAAGAATGAAGCATTGATCTCTGTCGCAATTGCAGCTGCTAATAGAGTCTTACCGCATCCAGGTGGCCCAAAGAAAAGTATACCCCTATGCCATCCCAAAGGAAAGAGGTCGGATCTCCTTGCGGGATATATTATGGACTCCTCAATTGCTCTTTTTGCTTCAATCAAGTTGGCAATATCGTCCCATCGGACATCAGGTTTTTCGGTTAGAACTAGTTGCTCAAATTTTGCCTCACTGCCAGAAGCTGCACTCTCTACAGGTTCTTGATGATTCACTTTATTTTGGATTTCTTTGATTCTTTTTCTATATGATTCAACATGTTCCATATACACATGGTTTTGAGAAGAATTTGGATAAAGAGAACATAACTTGAAAAGAATCTCGATTGATTTTTGATACTTTACTATTGCAAGTCCTCTTGATCCTTGTTTATCAAGCCTGATGGCTTCGGTTGCATATTTTACAGCAATTTGTTCTAATTCTTCTACTGCAGACAAAGTACTTCACCTAAAATTTACAAATAAGACTATTCTGCCTCTCTCTCGATGACAAGTTTTCCTTGTTCTTTTAGACTGTCGATTGCTGTAAGGACATCATTCGTATCTATTGAAAGTGAGTCCGCACAATCTTTAACTGATAATCGGCCTTCTTTTGACTTGATATAAGATAATACTTCTTCCAGAACCATAGATTCAGACTTTGAGTGTATAAATTTCTCCTTACGATTCTCATGTAAAACATCTTCAGAATCCTTGAGAATTTCTGTTAAATCTGTCTGCTCCGATCCCTTTGATTGTATTGGGAGTTCAGGAAAACGCTCACTTGCCTTTTGGCTTGCAACTAACTTCGACTCTTCCAGCACTCGTGTAGCCTCTTCACCGGTAAGATCTAATTCAAAATTAATCGGAGAAACTTGCCCTGTTCCAGAATGAATATCTTCAAGGACCGAATTTATTCCATCTAACTCTTTAGCCACTTCAGGCGCTAATCCTTCAATATCTCCTCTCATACTCCTAACTATTTCCATTACTGGCTTTATTTGAATAAACGCATCTTTGAATAGAGATATTGAATCGAATCTTATGATTACTTTTTCTAATGAAATTTGAACGGCTTTTACAGTAGTATACATTTTTCTTATTTCGGCACATTCATTAGCAAAAATCTTAGAACGATCATCGTCGCCACACAGTTGGGCACCAATACATCTTTGCAATATTTCTTTATCACGTTGGTATAGTCTTTCCGCTACATCCTCTAGCTTCTCTTTCTGATTACCTAATTTATAACGGATTTCAGGAATAATTTCATTCATGGAAGGCTGGACTCTGGACCCCCAACCTTTCCATTTGGGCAAGGGAACATCTGACCTCTATCAGGGCTCCATACGTACAACTACTATATCTCTTGGATTATGAACTTTAGTTAGTCCATTTGAGCTTCCATTTACTTCCGTTGGTTTGACATCAACTTTCTGTGGAGCCGTAGTTGTTGATTCAATACTTCCTATAGAGGGGAGTTCTTTTTCTTCATATTGCTGATCAGCAGGTTCCTCTGCACTATCTCTTGAAGAAATTAACACATTCATTTTTCCGAGAAGTTCATCTCTCTCAAAGTTAAATCGTTTTAATGCCCCTTGAATAGATTCGTTTGCATTACAATAAACATTCTCATTTATTTCTCCAGAGGTATACTGCATCTTGTTGTTGGCCATCAATGCTTGAACTGTTTTAATCTGATCGTCCAACTGTTTAACTCGTTCTGCAAGTTTATCGATAACAGTTTCGCTCCTTTTCAAAAGTTCATCTTTGGCTTGGCAGTATTGATCCTTAAGCCTGTCATAAGTTAGCTCGTCAATATCACCACTAGCTCGTAATTCGATCAAAGCACGATCTCTTCTCCTTAACAAATCTATTTCTCGAGAGATCTCTTCTGCCTCAACTATCCAATCTTGGAGAACCATAGGAGAATTATTTCTCATTGCTAAACGATTACTTGGTATATTGACGAAATCACCATGGGCTAACTCAACAGTTACACTGCTCACATGTCCTTTTACATCTGAAGTAACACCTAACAGTTTACCAAGTTCTTTTCCTGAAGAATCCTTGACTGTGTCTCCAATCTTTGTTGAGAGATCATCCATAGTAAGACTCATGATCAGACACCAATAGTAATTATTGTATTATTGACTCGAACCTGGTTCTTCGAATCTAGCTCTTACTGGACTCTCAACACTAGTCGGCAGATCAGGGAATTTTTCATTCATTCTTTGGTCTGCGACCGCACTTGCCTCAGTAAGTATTTTTTGCGCCTCAGCTGTTGGTGTGACTTCATCGTATGGCTGGCTTGTAACTTCACCCATTTCCATTGCGGTTTCATTTAGATTTTCCATTACTTGTCCAAGTTCATATGAGATGTCGGGCATAATTCCGCCAATCTGTGACTTGATTGCTTTGACTACTTCAGCAACTGGACCCATTGCATTTAGACTCTCTCCATGAATCAAGATATTCTCTAGTCTTATGACAGCCTTTTCAAGCGCTAACTGGCAACCCAGTGTCGTCTTAGCCATTTTTCTAATTTCTGCACACTCACTAGCGTACATAGCTGCTCGAGCACTATCTTTGCCAATTCTTGCGGTAACACACTTATTGAACAGATTCTTGTCGTGTCTCTGCAATTTCATCAAGGAGTTTTCAATCTTTCCCTCTTGAACTTTCAATCGCATTATCGATTTATTGATCCTTTCTTTGATAGGGGAAGGGGAACGAACATGTCCAGATATACGTGAGAATGAAACTACTGTCTCTCTACTACTGCTGTCCCAGTTTTTTATTATATCACGTGCCATTTTTTTGCACCAAAATTTGTGTCTTTTACAAACTACTTTGTAAGAAACACATTCTTCTTCGAGATGTTTGAAAATTTGTATAAGAAAATTGTAAAAAAACATAATTTCATGATGACATCTGAACATAGATAGTTAATCTTTGATTGTAAATAGACTCAAATCTACTTCTTTTCATCTGCAGTGGAAACGTAGGAATTATATACTCTAAGTTGATTTCTCCAGAGAATTCTGTATGTATGATTAGTGTTATTTCATAAATTCAGAATGTTTCGAAGATTCAGTAGATGACGTACACTCAAGAATGCCACATTTGAAACAATACATACCATATTTACCACTTTATTTGAAAAAAGTCAGGTTTTTATGAACAAATACAGTTATTTTAGCTTATAATGGGGTTTTTTGCACATACTCTACTATTATTTTGGATATCTCCTCTGGAGACAATATATTAGAGTCAACTAGCACTTCGGGTGTTTTTGGAGCTTCATATGGATCGCCCAGTCCTGGAACAGAACTGTGCTCATCTGTCTGAGCTTTCATGTAAATGTCTTTAGGAGCCATATAGGTTGTTTCTCTTGAACTCTCTCTTTCAATGCATGTGTCAAGAGGACATCTTAGATATACCTCAAAAAATCGTTCAATTTTAGTTCTACAATCGTCTCTGTATTTTCTCTTGTTTCCAGTAGCGTCTATTATTACATTTACACCATTCAGGATAAGAACCTCTGCAATGTAAGTTAGGGTCTGATAGACCATATCCCTTTCTTCTTCTGAATAAACTGGATCTGGTGTTAGAATACTTCGAAGTTGATCAGAAGAAATTATTTGAGATCGTATACCTTCGCTTGAAAGTCTCTGTTTTAAGGTACGAGCCACAATGGATTTCCCACTTCCAGGCAATCCAGTAATCCAGATCGCCCAACCGTTCGCCCTCATTAAAAAACCCCGTATTAAGTGCTTCCTAAAGCGCCTAATAAGAGAAACACTTGACATTCAAATCGAAGCCCTTTCTAACCCAAGATCTGATCTTCATAATGGCAATATAAAGAGCAAGAAGGGAGCGAATAACCTTTGAAATATGAAATCTTGGTTGGGTCAAAATCCTTTCAGATCGATTCTAAGGAAATTGAAGATTATTTAGGAACACTTTTTGGTGGGCCTACAAAATTAATTTCAATAGAAAAAATTGGAGAAGGATTTCATAATGCGGGTTTTCTAATTATACTTTCAATTAGCAATCAGATAAAAAGAATTGTTATGAGAGTTGTCCGTGGTGACACTGGATGGGGTCACGATTATTTATCTGACCATTCTTCTGTATTACTGCTTCAACACAATTTACTGAGAAGCGCTCCTGTTGGAACTTGTTCAGAATCTTTTGATGTTGCAGCATTAACGTCAGATGGCACAATCAAATCTATTGGAGAATCTATAGAATTTTTGCATTTTGTCGATGAAATTCCTGAATCAGAAAGTTCTCCTTACTCGAATGATCTTTTCAAAATCGCTGAGAAACAGAGTTTATCGGATAATGATATACTCCGTGCTAGAGTCATAGCTGAATATTTGGCTAAACTACATTCGCAAAAGAATCAAAATCCAAACCTATACGCTAGGCACATTCGAGATTTAATTGGGCACGGCGAGATGTTAATGGGAGTTATAGACACATATCCACCTACGATTAACTTAGATTTCACATCAATTGAAGAACTGGAGAGAATAGAGGTCGAGACAGTACGCTGGAGAAATAGAATCAAATACTCTTCTGAGCGATGTTCGAGAATACATGGAGACGTTCATCCTTTTGGAAATTTGAGATTTAAAGACGACAATTCTATTCTTGCATTAGATATGTCGAGAGAGAAATTTGGAGAACCAGCTGATGATGTTGCTGGAATGAGCATTAATTATCTTTTTTTCAGCATATGGAAACATGGAAAATTGACACCTAATTTCGAAAAACTTTTCAGGATTTTTTTAGACGAATACATCAACAAAACAAAGGATAAAGACATCTTACGATACATGCCCCCTTTTTATGCTTTCAGAGGAACGGTAATTGCACACCCACTTTACTACCCAGATCTTGAAACATTCAAGAGAAGAAAGATTTTCAACTTTATACTAAACGTGATTAATGATAAAGAGTTTAATTCTGATAGTTTAGAGTCGTATATTGAAAAAGAACCAAATTAATTGAGGCTTGCACGATAACTATGGAATACAAAATTAAAGATGAAGGACTTCAAGAGTCCGGTTTGAAATCCATAAAATGGGCAGAAGCACATATGCCTGTTTTAGCGAATATTAGAAGAGATTTCGAGAAAAGAAAACCGTTGGCAGATTTGAAAATAGGTGCATGTTTACACGTTACTAAAGAAACAGCAGTGCTAATCAATACTTTAACCGCTGGAGGAGCAGAAGTAGCTTTGTGTGGGTCAAATCCACTTTCAACACAAGACGATGTGGCCGCCTCTTTATCCAAGACCGGAATTCACGTATATGCTTGGCGTGGGGAAACCAATGAAGAATATTATTGGTGTTTAAAACAAGTAGCTCAACATGCCCCATACATTACATTAGATGATGGAGCAGATCTAGTTAACCTGTTACATGCTGAAGAGCAGAAACTTGTGGAAAATGTGATTGGAGGAACAGAAGAGACCACCAGCGGGGTAATCAGACTCAGAGCAATGGCAACATCTGGCAAATTGAAATATCCGATAATAGCTGTCAACGATGCTTACACAAAATATCTTTTTGATAACAGATATGGAACTGGTCAAAGCACAATAGACGGAATCCTAAGAGCAACAAGCCTTCTCATAGCAGGAAAAGTTTTCGTAGTGTGTGGTTACGGATGGTGTGGAAGAGGAATAGCTACCAGAGCGCGTGGCATGGGTGCAAACGTAATTGTCTCCGAGATTGATCCAATTCGAGCTCTTGAGGCCGTTATGGATGGATTCAGAGTTATGCCAATACAAGAAGCAGCAAAAATTGGAGACATATTCGTAACAGCAACAGGTGATGTCGGGGTGATTACACAAAAGGAAATGCAATTAATGAAAAATGGCGCAATTTTAGCAAATTCCGGTCATTTCAACATCGAAGTCAAGGTAAATGAATTGGAATCCATGTCTAAATCGAAAGAGTTGGTTAGACCAAATGTTGAAGAATATACGTTGAAAAATGGAAATAAATTATACCTTTTGGCAGAGGGAAGGTTGGTAAATCTAGGTGCTGCTGAAGGTCACCCTTGTGAAGTAATGATGATGTCTTTTGCCAATCAAGCACTTTGCTCAGAATACATTGCAAAGAAAGGTCATAGTTTAGATAAGAAAGTTCATAGAGTCCCTGAAGAGATCGATAAGATAGTAGCTCAAATGGCTCTCGAAAGCATGGGGATACAAATTGATGCTTTAACTGAAGAGCAGATAAATTATCTGAAAAGTTGGGAAGCTGGCACCTAAGATTCAATTTAAACTGTTTAACACATTCTTTTTTTTTAATTAAAGAGATATATAGGACACGGTATTTTCAATTCAAACCAAAATCAGAGAGGTGGGAATCATGCCAAAAGTAACAGTTGATAAAGACAAGTGTAATGGGGACGGAATATGTGTAAGCGTTTGTCCAGTTAGCGTTTTTGAAATGCAGAGTGAGAAATCAGTACCTGTCAATCAAGATGCCTGCATAGTATGTCGTGCTTGCGAAACACAATGCCCAACACAAGCAATCACAGTAGAAGAATAGAAACTGAACATTAGCTATCACAATTTTAACCCTTATTATTTTACTAATAAAAATAATTGAGATAGGTCATATCCATTTGTAGTTGAACCTATTCACTTCTGAATTTAGTATTAAAAAATATTTTTACAAACTTGTATGCTTTCACCAGCTATGGCACACACAATAAAAAAATGATATTGTGTACTTATTTCTGAATCGTACTAGGCTTTATGTCCTCATCCATAAAGGCACAGGGACCACCATGTCTTTGAATGCATTCGCGGCATCTGTCAATATCACACAATTCTGTGCTAAGATACTTTTCACCACCGTCAGGAGCCATCGCAACCATAACGCCTTCCTCCAATTGTTTTGCCTTATTCAAAGCAACATATAGAATTGCTCCGGTACTTGGCCCACAAAATATTCCTTCTTTCAAAGCAAGAACTCTGGCAGTTTCCTCAGCATCAGTTAACTTGACATGGTGAGTCTCATCTATACCCGCTTCATCAAATATGGAAGGCACATATTGAGTCTCAAGATTCTTAAGGCCTTGAATTGGAGTATTTGCGTCGGGCTCTACTGCGATCATTCTAATCGCCGGATTCCTTTTCTTAAGATTACTCGACACACCCATGATAGTTCCAGATGTTCCTATTCCAGCGACAAAGTGCGTAATTTTTCCGTTCGTATCACTCCATATTTCCTCAGCAGTGGTCTCCTGATGAGCTAACACATTGTATTTGTTAGAGAATTGATCGGGCATAAAATATTTTTCTGGATCCCCATCAACAATCTTCTTGGCCAAATCCTCTGCACCATTCATTCCTTTTGAACCTGGAGAGAGTATAATCTGTGCTCCATGAACCATTAGGATCTTTCGTCTTTCCATAGTCATTGTCTCAGGCATAACAAGCACAAGTCCATATCCTTTAACAGCGCATGCAATTGCCAAACCTATTCCTGTATTCCCACTTGTGGGTTCGATTACTATCTTACCCTTTGTTAGAACACCTTCTCTCTCGGCATGCTCTATCATATATTTCGCTATTCTGTCTTTAATTGAGCCGCCAGGATTGAATTTTTCCAATTTTAGATATATGTCGATTCGAGGCTTCGACATCATATTATTTATTTTAACCATAGGCGTGTTGCCGACGAGTTCCAACATGTTATTCGCAATCATGATGTGCCTATATCGATTGAGACATATTGAAAAATATAAACATAACGACGTTATAGCCATCCGAAATTTTCCAAACCTAATCAGCAAATGTTAAGAATCAACACAACAGAAGTGAAATTCATGAAAACATTGAAAAATCCATGGACCGCACTATATCCTTGCCCTGTTGTTCTCGTTACTTGCACAGACTCTAAGGGAACTCCTAACATCATCACTTTGGCATGGAATGGAATCGTATGTTCCGAGCCCCCCACCATAGCGATAGGCATTCGTCCTCACCGCCATTCCTGTGGATTCATTGAAGATTCTGGCGAATTTGTCGTCAACATCCCTCCCACAAAGATACTCAGAGAAACAGATTACTGTGGAGTTTTTTCTGGCAAGAATGTAGACAAATTTTCTGAAACAAAGCTTACTTCTGAACCTTCGAAACAGGTTAAACCACCTCTCATCAAAGAATGCCCAGTCAATATGGAATGCATTACAAAAAACAAAATCCCTTTGGGCAGTCATCATTTATTTCTAGGTGAAATAGTCCAAGTTCACGTAGACAAAACTATTCTTGACAAAAAAGGCGCCATAGATTTCACTAAAGCTTCACCATTCGTGTATAATCAAGGAGAATACTGGAACCTAAACAAAAAAATTGGATTACACGGATTCTCAACAAAATAACTCAAAGAGATTTTCAAATTGATTAAATTGAATCAAGATAACACCGCTTTGTTGATTGTAGATTTGCAAAAAGACAATGTCGGTAAATATTGTCAACACATAATTCCTAACATCAAATCACTCATAGCGAAAGCAAAAGAGAAAAAGATACCAGTGATATATGCATGCGACAGTAGATACACTGACGATTCGCTTTTTGATAAACTTGGAAGAAAACCTCACACGATAAAAGGGACTGAAGGAGTGAAAGTCATAAATGAGTTGTCCCCACTTCCAGAAGATGTAATTGTCGAGAAGAGAATGATGAGCGGCTTCTTTGGAACCGACCTCGACTTCACCCTCAGACAAAAAAAAGTTAAAAGACTAATCATTACGGGGGTAAGAACTGAATTCTGTTTATTGAAAACAGTTCTTGACGCATTTGAATTAGGATATGAACCTATAGTACCATCCGACGCATGCGCATCACCTTCTGAGAAAAGCCACATAGCAACACTTGAAAGTCTAGATCTATTAAAAATATCCAAACCAACTACAGAAGAACTGATTAGAAATGATTTGATTTAAAAGTGTAAATCATAATCTCTTACAAATCAACATAACTAGTTATTGGCTTTGACGTGCTTTTTTTGTTCACGTATCTTTTTCGAACGATATAATACCGCTATCGCGATTGGAGTCCAAGATACCAATAGAATAATAGCTATTTCGAAAGGACTTGGTGCTTTCAAGAATAATTCAATTGGAGGCCCAGTTCTTGATGGAGGAGTTTCAGTCAAAGGTGTTGTTGTCTTGATCTTAGTAGAGGTAGTCGTTGTGGTTGAAGTTGGTGGCGAAATTGGCTCGTCAACAATTAAAGAGACGTCATCAAGAAGCATCAAACACTCATATGTTATACGTTCATCAGCCATTGCTTGATAATTGGTTATACCCTCACCTTGAAATCCAATTGTTAATTTTTGGTCAAAATATTTAGGGTCAATAGCATACGTGAATTCTTTCCAAGCCATTGTTCCAATAAAGTTTACAGACCTCACAGGCATTCCTTCCTCGTTATTTATCCAGAAACTCAGTTTCGAACCTGTAGTTGGAGTACAAGAATACCAGAACGATATTTCAGCCCAAGTTGCATTTTTATGAATCTTAAAACTTTGCGATATTGTTCCAGTAACGTTCTCATTTCCAAGAACTAGGAAATATTCCCCAGAGTGAGGTATAGCCGCTGGGAAATCAGTTGCTTCCATCTGTAAAATTTCTCCCCAAACGACATATGTTTTAACAACTTTAGCCTCGCCCTCTACACCCCATGCCTTCAATCTACCAACTTCAAAATCTCCATTGCTTAAAATTGACTTTTCTTCTCCCAGACAATTACAGAAGCTGAAAAGAAAATACAATAACACAAATGCAAAGGAAATTTTTCTCAGGATTATTTTTCGCAATCCCACCACTTCCTTCAGGTGGAGAAACTATGTTCAACGTATTAATACCTAAACTACAAATTTAAGTTTGAACAGTCACATCAAAAAAACAGCAAGCGCGCGCTTAAATCATATATGATCCATAATCAGTTTTGATATTAGAATTAAAAAACCTATTGTGATTAATTTGAACTTTACAGATGAAATTAGAGATATCATCAAGAAACATTCACTTATCAATGCAACAGCTCATGAAGGAGAAGCGAATGTTGGCGCAGTTATTGGAAGAGTTTTAGGAGAAAGAGCTGAGTTAAGAAAAAAGGCTAAAGAATTGAAAGAATTTGTATCAACTATCGTTTTTGAAACAAATCAGCTTAACATCGAAGAACAAATGTCGCTTTTAACAGAAAAATGGCCAAATGTGATACAAGTGACTAAGGAAAAACAGCAAAAGACTCTTCCACCCCTGAAGAATGTTAAAAATTTTAAAAAAATTGTTACTCGATTCTCACCAAATCCAGACTGTGCATTACATCTTGGCTCTGTCAGAGCAATAGTACTTTCTCATGACTACGCAAAAATGTACAATGGAGATTTTATTCTTAGATTCGAGGATACTGACCCTCGTCTAAAGAAATCTTCACTAGAATTTTATGATATGATCAGAGATGATCTGAGATGGTTGAAATGCGAATGGAACTCTGAATACATCCAGAGCGATCGAATTCAAATCTATTATGAACATGCTAGAAAACTGCTTGAAATTGGAGGAGCTTATGTCTGTACATGTAAACCCGAAAAGTTCAGAGAAAAAATTCTTGCAAAGAAAAATTGTGAATGCAGAATATTGTCTACAATTGACAACTTATCACGATGGGACAAAATGCTTGATGGCGGATATCAAGAAGGCGAGGCAGTCGTCAGAATTAAAACAGAAATAGATCACCCCAATCCTGCCATAAGAGATTGGCCTGCACTAAGGATAATTGATATGAAAAAGACTCTACACCCACGGACAGGTGAAAAATACTCAGTCTGGCCTCTATACAATTTTTCTGCAGGAATAGACGACCATCTTTTAGGTATTACCCACATCATCAGAGGTAAAGAGCATATAACTAACATGGATAGGCAGCTCTACTTGTACAAACATCTTTCTTGGACATATCCCGAGACCATCCACTACGGCCGACTAAAAGTTGAAGGAACAACGTTAAGCAAATCCAAAATAATGATTATGATCAATGAAAAAACCGTAGATGGTTTGGATGACCCTAGACTTGCGACTCTTGTTGCCTTGAGAAGGAGAGGAATAACTCCTGATGCTTTGCGAACAATTGCTTATGAAGTAGGTCCAAGACCAGTAGACGCAACACTGAGTTGGGAAAATATTTTCGCAGTAAATCGTAAAATCATAGATCCTACATCAAACAGATATTTCTTCATCCATGATCCGATAGAACTCGTTGTCAAAGGAATTAATGAACCGCAAACCGCGAATCTACTTTTAAATCCAAATGATGAATCCAAAGGATTTCGCACAATGAAAATTATACCTGAAAAAAATTCTGTGAAGTTATTGATATCAAAAAAGGATCATGAAATCTGTACGAAAGGTTATACTCGTCTAATAGGGCTTTTCAACATAGAATACATAAGCTCAGATGAAAAGTCAGTTTACACAAAGTTTCATAGCAGAAACCATAATGAAGCTAGAAAACTTAAGGCTCCACTAATTCATTGGCTACCAATCGAAGGTAATATCAAATCCGAGATCATTATGTCTGATGCGAAGAGGCTATCTGGATTAGTAGAACCAATGCTTGAAAATGAAAAAGCTAATAACACAATCCAATTGGTTCGTTTTGGATTTGCAAGAATAGATCATATCGAAGATAGATTTGCTCGATTCTATTATTCACACATATGATTAGCGTATGATATACATTTAATCTATATTATTATAATGTGTGCAATGCATTTCACGTTTAATTGTCGAATTCATTTAGCGCACACTGTTCTAGGTATTGAGAGTAGAGGATCCTAAATTTAGGATCCTTCTCCACCCCTTTTTTTATTATTTTGAAATCTTATCTTGAAAAGAGTTCAAATTTGGATGCTAGCGCGCGCTGGTGAGCACACACACAATAAAAAAAATAATGTCCGTCATGTTAGGGGATGAATCCCTAAGACCCCTCGATATTTTACGATAAGGCGTGTACTATATCCGTACCGTTGGAGCCAGACCAAGTGTTTGCAATATAACGGTTAACATAAATGAAGAGAGAATGAATATCAGTACTATCACTAATAGCATAGTGAGACGTTTCCCAGCTAAGCCACTTCCCATAATTGCACCAGCTATCCCGAGTTCAAGTGTTTGACCGAAAAACCAACCAATAAGTAGTACAATGTCAGCTGTCGAGATGGATATGAGTCCAAGTGTGGACACGCCAGAAATCAAACATCCAAATTTTAATCCGAAGATTGAACCTTTACGCCATCCAGAGATCTCTAGTCTTACCATTAACCAAAGCAGTATGACGGTTAGCAATAGGATTGACAGGTAACCAAACGGTATTCTGATGAATGCTTCCATTGGTGGTAAAAGGAATGGATTTGGTTTGATGTAAAGTGTCGCTAGCAATCCAGCGTGTAAGAAAAAATCAAAGCCGAGTATGGACAACCAACCGAATAGTGCAATGATAGACAGATGTTTGACTGATTTGTCTATATTTTCGTTGGATATGATTGACCCGTTCTCCAAGTCCGATAAACTCAATTATTTGGAAGCGGCAGCTATTCTATCGCAGGAATTCCTATACTTGTGTAATATGGTTTTCTATGGTTTATTGCTTCTCTGAAAAGACTTTGCACAACTTCTTGAGGTTCACCACGTCTGATTGGAGTTAGAACGTCAATCATTTCTTCGCTCATAAGACAAGGTTTTAGTCTTCCATGACTGGTTAATCTAAGTTTTGTACAGTGCATGCAAAAATCAGAATTTTCAACAGGTTTAACAATTTCCACTTTAAGATTTCCCAGTGTGTAGACTTTCCTATTTTGCATTGTCTTTCTTACTCTAACGCTACTTGCCTTTGCGGAGATCTCCTTTTCGAGATCATCAAGTGGATAGTGATATTGTTTATAGAATTTCTCAGCTTTCTTGAGAGGTTCTAGTTCAATAATTTGCAGAATCGCACCAATATCTTCTGTAAAACGCATCATTGATTTAACATCGGCAGAATTCAATCCTTTTAATAGGACCATATTGATTTTAACAGGATTGATTTTCGCCTCTATGGCCGAATTTATACCTTCTAAAGCGGGTTCAAGATCCTTTCCGACAATTTTTTTATAGGTTTCTTTGTTTACCGATGGAAGATTAATGTTTATTCTGTTGAGCCCTGCTTGTCTGAGTTTAACAGCCCTATCCACTGATAGTTTTCGAGCATTGGTAACAAGAGAAACCTCATTGATTTGAGATAGAGAAGATAACCGATGCACTACTTCACTCAGGTCCTTTCTAGTTAGCGGCTCACCACCAGTTAACTTAACCTTTCTTATCCCAAATTCAGTTCCAATTTTAACTATTTTTACAATCTCATCAGGGGTCATAAGATCATTAGAATGTGAATGATCTTGTCCTTCCCTATGGCAATAGAAGCATGCTAAATCGCATTCTTGAGTTAATGAGATCCTGAAGTTCACTATTGGACGACCATATTTGTCAACAGTCAAGCTTGGATTCATCAACCTTGTGCATGCTTTAGGATATGCGAAAGTTCAGGTAAGACTAACTTATCAAGTGATCTCTTTACTGCGTCTAAAGAGCCAGGAATACAGAATATTGGTTTATTTGAAGCTATACCGGCCATAGCTCTTGTCAAAATAGCTGCGGAACCTATTTCATCATAGCTGATTTTTCTGAAGATTTCACCAAATCCTGGAAGCTCCTTTTCAAAAAGCTTCTGAGCTACCTCTATAGTGACGTCTTTCCCAGATATGCCTGTACCACCTGTCACAATTATTGTATCGATAAGATCTTTTTGAAGCGCATCAGTTAATGTGGCGTTGATTATTTCGCTATCATCAGATATCAGTTTTCTTCGATATACATGATGTCCATTCTCTTTTATCATCTTCTCAATCAGTTCCCCAGATGGATCCGAAAATTCCTTGCCAGAATTTGCAAGGGCAGCTCTTGAGGAACTGCATGTAATTATAAGGACCCCTTTACTTTTTGCGGCTCCTTCTCGATGGAGTTTTGAGGTCTCGCTCATCACTTGGTAGCCTTCAGCTTCTCTTTTACCTTAATGAACTCTATCCAAGTATCCGGATATTGACCATTACGATCTTTTTCTAGTTTTTTGACCATGTCCCAGACATTTAACAAATATATTGAAGCGGCTGTGAGTGCTTCCATTTCAACACCTGTTTTGGCGATTGCTTTTACCCGAACTTCAACTTCAACATAATCATCACCAAATCTTGTGGTCGTCTCAACTTTTGAAATCGGGATATTATGACACATTGGAATGAGTTGGCTCGTATTTTTGGTGGCCAGCGTAGCGGCTACTTCAGAAATAGATATTGGATCTCCTTTTTCGATTTTTCCTTCTCTTATTTTCTTGACGGTTTCATTTCTTAGTCTTAATTTGCCTATAGCTGTAGCTTCTCTTTCGACAACGTCTTTTGACGAGATATCAACCATTTTAAACCTGCTTGGCTGTTTAGACAAGTATTCACATCCTTTTCTGATTGTTCTGATCATTCCAAACTTTGATGAGGTTTTTTATTGCTTGTGCTCTTGGGTCTTCTTCACAGTACTTATAGATTCTGATTCTGCCAAATCTCTTTTCCGTAATAAGCCCCGTTTTTTCTAGTTGTATTAGATGATTATTTATCGTGGAGTGGTTTAGGCCAACATTTTTTGCTATTTCGGTTATGTTCAGTTCTCTTGCTTCTGAGAGGAGCATCAGAATTCTGGTCTTTCCTCGGCAAGAAAGAATCTCATCAAGTGGTGCGTCTTTTTCTAGCGACATCTGTGGAGAACACTTCCAGAGCAGCTTCAATGCATTTCTTCATTGTTGAGGCCGATATTGAAGATAATCCTATCAGGGTTGTCCTTCCTTTGGCACCTTTGCTTGAGAGTTTTGTTGAGATCAATCCTGTTGCACTCAAGAGCCTCATGTACTTCCAAAATTGTGTGTGAGCTCTAGGTTGAGAATTGTATTCTTCACAGACGACCTTGTAGGCTTCCTCAATTTCACCCATACTTGCATAGGCCGCGTTATTATCTTTAAGATATCTTGATAGAGCAAGGAGAAACAGTTTTTCATTTAGAGAAAGAGTTCTCAAGTACTCGTCTCTCAGGGTTGGATATACGGTCCCAGCGGCTTTCCTGACATATTCAGGCTTGACATCTTTACTATCATCGTAGTCGGCGTATTTCCCAGCCCTCCAAAGAAGTTCTATGGCATACCGTGCATCACCGCTTGATGAGGCTATATCAGCCGCCAATTCTATTGTTTCGTCTTGGACTGCCCCTTCTTTGAACGCTAGAGTTACTCGATCTTTCAGAATAGTGAAGAGTTCGTTGGATACATAGGGATTTAATTCGATCAAATTTTGTTGTAGTGTGCTTACTGTACTTCTGTCAAGAAGTTCTAGATATTTTAGTTCTCTGAGCATACATATCAGTGAAAGGCGTACAGGAGAGGTTGCTCTATCCTCTTGAACTCGGGTCAGAGCATAGAGTGCCGAGTTATCGGCCTCGAGTAAAGCCTCAAGTTCATCAAGAGCTAGTATTAAGAAAATATTCTTCTCATCCAAAATACGCATTATTGCTTGCAATAGTTCCTCTGATGAGAATCCTCTCTTTGGGAATTGTTCTTCAAATTTATTCATCACCTTTCTCAGAACCGCGAACAAACTTCCCTTACATTCGCGGCAGTTAACGTGGATATAGCGCAGGCCTATTTTCCTGTCTCTTGCGGTTTTTACTAGGTCCAGTCCAAATCGTTGAGCCATTACCGTCTTTCCGGTTCCTACAGGACCTGTTATCAAAACCCTCTGGCTTGTTGACCCAGGCTTCTCAATTAGGGACCTGAATAATTGTGCTAGAAAAATTAATTGTTTCTCTCTGTGAGGTAGCTTTCTTGGAACATGTTCTAGGGATAGCGGCGTTTCATCTTCGAAGACGGTCGGACGGAGTAAAACTTGGTTTATTAAGTCATCTCTGATTTTTGCAGGTTTATCGACCGTATAGCATCACCCCTATGGGGACTCTAAATAGCAACTATTCTTGTACATTCTAACGGATATAAACGGTAGAGATCATCGAAAGTAAAATAAATTCCATCAAAAAGCATTCTAATTCACTTTATCAGACCTAAAGTGCCGGGCTATATCGAGTCTATGTAAGAAAAACACAGAGTATGAGGACAAAGCAAAGATCAGAATCACCATTTTGCTTGCATAGACAAGTGAGACAGCTGTTTCAGGATTTGGAAATTTGTTGATTAGAATATCTGGGTTTGAGACACCGGTAGTTGACATTAAAGCCCCCCAAAGTGTAAAATTGAAAAATAACTCGTAAAGAGAGCCTACTGTCATCAAAAAGGCGATGACAAGTAGAAATAGTCGAATATCACGACTCAGTTTCACAATTTTATTCTCAAAATGTTGAACTAAAAAGGCATAGAACAGAAAGATAAAAACAAAGATTAGAGTAATTGGTTTAAACTGTATGAATGGAATAGGTGCCCACTCATTCAAAATAAACTGTTCTCCATAGATAGTGGGAGAAGGATGCAAGCGTATGCTATATAGAGTTAGAGCCAAAGCAATTATGCCTGATATAGAGGCCATCAGTAACCAACGAAATTTAAAGAGATTCAATCTGATCAGATCCAATGTTGATTAAGCATTTATATCAAGTTAGAAAACACAGTATAAACATCATCTGGAAAAGGTGGTCTCAATTCAACGACACTTTCATCAATTGATAAAAGTTTTCTTCCATTTTTTCTTTTTGTGAATTCACCGATAACTGAAACAGGAACTTGTTTTCCAGATAATTCCTTAATGATTTTAGGCGCCGAGGATTTCTTCGCCGCAATTAGAAGAGAACCCGAACTCATTAGTCTAAGAGGATCGATTTTCAATATTTTACAAATACTCTTGGTTTCGGAAGATATAGGAATTCTATCTCGATAGACCCTAACTCCGATATTTGATGCCTCACTCAATTCCCATATACCACACAGAATTCCACCCTCAGTAGGATCATGCATTGCAGTTACTCCACCGACTTCCATAGCCATGAGTGCCTCCTGAACAACACTAATTTTTTTATAAAGATTCTGGGCTCGCTTTATTACTCCTTTCTTCAAATGCTTTCTTAATATGCGTTCTGTGTCAGTTGCCAGAATCGTAGTTCCTTCGATCCCCACAGTCTTAGTCATCATTAGTACATTTCCCACAGAAGCACCTGCTGAAGTCACATATCGATTGAGACGGGTCTCACCTAGCATGAATCCTACAAGTATTGGTCTCTTTAAAAACGGTGTGACCTCACAATGACCACCAATTACTGTCACCCCTAATTCGGCGCATGCAGAATCAATCTGCTTCATGATCCCCCGCAGTTCATTCTCTCTAGATCCTCTCGGCAACATTATTGAGCATAGATACCATTTTGGCTTCGCTCCGAACGTAGCAACATCATTCGCATTTATGTGTACAGAAAACCAACCGACATTAGAAGCAGTCCCAGTGATAGGATCAGTAGAAAGCACTAAGGCTCTATTACCGAAACGCACTACTGCAGCGTCTTCTCCAATTCTAGGTCCAACTAATAGTCTATCGTTAGCTATTCCAAGATTTCTAAAAACAATATTCTCAAGACTCTCAGATGGAATTTTACCTACCTGGAACCCCATTATTCAAACCTTTGGTAGTCTGAATTACATTCTTATTTAGATTTGTCATTAATCCAGTTGAGTATATGTTAACTAATCAAAACGGCTACTTTTGAATAGAATTTACTAATTTGAGTATTCAGTATTCATCAAATATGGTTCATGCTCTAAACTGTTGATTGAATTAATTTGGATAATTTTCAGAAGATTGAAGCAACCTCTTGATTAAACGTGCGTAAATATGTACGCAGATTTCATTTTTAAAATAAAAAAAAGAAAAAAAGGAGATGTTGTTTTTTAGTTCATCGGATAGAATCTGACTTGAATCAGTTTGTTACCATTGTTTATAACTTGCCAGAAGTATGCAAGATCTGATAAATCGTAGGGCGCCATCTCTTCTGAATCTTCATACCATGTATCAAGACCGCTCATGTAATCAAAAACCCACATGCCAAGTTGTGAATCGTAGCCTGGCTCGGATCCCGTTAGGAAGCCGAAATCGTCCTCAGTTGTGGTAACGAAGAAAAGATCGGTAGCGTCAGTCCATTTATTCTTACCCTTGCTGACCGAAACAAAGCCTACATCTATATAGTACCACAAGTCACCAAGATTATCGTAGGCCTCAACCCAACCGGTGATATTGGTATATGCATTATCGAATTTCGGCGACTTGGCCTTCACAGCAATGTAAACATGATATTTACCTGGAGCTAACTCAAAGGCACCATAGCCATCTGTAGCATCGCCATCAATCATTGCGAAGTCTCCATCCTTATTTTGGGTCATTTCTATCTTGATTCCTTCCATAGTTGACGGATTACCTGGTAGATTATTGTCTTGGTTGATGTCGAATGTCATGTCACTTGTATTTAGAGGCATGAACATTGTATGTCTATCAGGATTGTCATAATCACCCGGCATTTCTTTGTCTTTTCCGATAAGGTTCAGGTTATAGTGAGGTCCGTTAAAGTCTGTACCAGGTTTTGGGCCATTATTTTTAGGCTTTGCCTCGACTGGTGAGGCAAGTGCTGCAACTCCAATCATAAAAATTATAATCATCATGATTCCAAATATTTTTGTTCTCATAATTTCTTCACCTCCCGTCTCGAGGTTAATTAGATATACCTAGGTTTCATGTTTAAATGTAACTGTGTTCCTCATAACTACATTTAATTATTGTCATTAAAATACATACCAAATAGAATACTCGCACCCATTAATAATGAAGAAAAAAAACGAGTTGAAGTTATAGCCGCACTGTGTCTTCTACGAACTAAGATAATCTATTATCGAGTCAATCTCTTCCGGGCTCAATTCACCTTTAAACGAAGGCATTCCTTCATCAAGATTGCCATTCGCAATAATGTTTCTATTCACATTATTAGCTGAAAGCGCAGGCCCCACTCCTCCAACTCCTTTTGCACCATGACATCCAGTGCAATAGTCTTCATACAATGCTTCACCTTGAACAGATTTTGGAGATGTTACTACCTCACTTGGAGTGACAGACCCCCCATTGGGCCCTGAAGATGTAGACATAAAATATATTCCAGCAGCCGCAATAACAACTACAACGCCAACTATTAAGATCAGAGACCGATTTGCCAAATTAGTGAACACCAAGTAGAGTCTTACGAACTTCTATTTTAAAAAGTTTAGCGCAGATATTACGCACGCTAGGACTTTTACTCCAACAAATGTGAGTAATTTTAAAAAAAATGGCAGGCTCTCGCACTCAAGATCCATATCATAAATTCAGTTGGGTCAGACTCGTCATTGCCTACCAATACTTATTTTATGAAAACAAAGTCTTAGCTATTTCTATTTCAATGCAGTTCTGCAAGGATCACACAAGTTTAGTGCGCGCAACAAACATCTATTCAGCAATCAATACTCATTTTATCGTTTTGTAGGCATAATGTTTAAGGAGCTCTATTTGTAGGAGTTATGCTAGATTTCCAATGGGAAAAAAGAGAAAATCTAGTGGAAGAAGCAAAGGCGGCAAAGGACGAAGTGAAGGTGTCCAATGCACCAACTGTGGCATGCTAGTTCCCAGAGATAAAGCAAAGCGAGTCACCAGTCGGTTCTCACTCGTTGATCCAAGCCTGGCAAGAGAACTGAGATCAAGCGGAGCCTACTTATCAAGACCATCTACATTCAAATATTATTGTGTTTCATGCGCCGTACATTTTGGCGTTTCAAAAGTTAGAGCCAGAGGCGAACGTAGGAGCACATACTAACCCTCATTCTGATAACCACTTATCGAACATTCTGACAGGCATATACGATTCTCTGAACAAAGGTTATGATCGATAAGATTGCGATTAATACAACTCCATACTCGATCAACCCCAGAAAAGAGGAAACAATCAGTATGAGCATTCTCTCAGGTCTTTCTGCGATTCCAATACTTTCCATTTTAATATTCTCCACTTCAGTTCTTGCTCTGACATAACTTACCATAAGTGAAAACGAGATTGCGGCAATTCCCCAGAATGGACTCGCCAGCTTACCTAGAATTATTCCTGTAAAAATTAGGATTTCTCCAAGTCTATCAAAAGTAGAATCAAGAATCCCACCAAATTTCGATGCTTTTCCAAGCCTGGCTAATGGACCATCAAGAGCATCCATTAGACCTGATAAAATAATTAGAGATGGCGCTATAGCGTATGTAAGCATCCAATTAATTCTCATATAGAATAATACACCCGCCGTCGCTGCAAAAATAAAGCCGATTACAGTTAACGTGTTAGGAGTAAAACCCAAACTATCAAGTGATAAAGCAAGACGAGTTAGGAGAGTGTTCACCCTATGCCTGAAAGCAGTGATCAATCGATTCACCACAGATTATAAGACCTTGATCATAGCAATCTACATTCACACATTAAGATACCGCCGTCAGCTAAAAATGGAATGAGTATGAAACAATAAATCATTGTATGTATTGATCTTGATAAATGGAGGATGAACATGGGTAAGATTGAAAAAGGCACAAATTGCAGCGTGTCAGGATGCAATAATACCGCTTTAAGATCACTGGCTGTCGAAAAAGCAACAAAAGCTGGGTTGAAAGTTGGAAGCTCAAGAAGAGCTTACTTATGCAAAGATCACTATAAGGAATTCAAAAAGAAAACAAAAAAAGATAGACTAATAGAAAAATGGCGAATGTCAAAGTAGCGTTTGATTTAGGAGTGTTTTGAAATCTGAGAATACTGCTTATTCATAGCAACCATTTTGAGTTTGAGGTGAAAAGTAAAGCGATTAAAGCAGCAGAACCCCTAGCAGAGGAACTAAAAAAAGACAGTATCAATGACGCACTAATTGTTTTTTGTACAATAGAGAGTAATGATGAACAAAATACAGATAGTTTAATTCTTCAGGTTTCAGATGAGATATTAAAAGCGGCTTCAAACGTAGGAACAAATAACATTCTCGTGTACCCATATGCCCATTTATCAGATGACCTAGGACCTCCATCCTTAGCCATTCCTCTGTTAACACAATTAACAGAAAATCTATCTTCACGAGGGTTGAATGTAAAAAGAAGCCCATTTGGATACTATAAGAGTTTCAAATTGGAATGTAAAGGACATCCTATGGCAGAATTATCGAAAAGCATCACTATTGAAAAGTCCAAGACAAAACCAAAGCCAATAGAGACAAAGTTTATGGTTTTCAGTCCCGATGGTAAATTGAGTGACCCCAAAGAATATCTAAAATATCAGGATCACGAGTTCAAATCCCTAATTGAAAAAGAAGTTTTTAAAAAAGCACTACATGGAGGAGAACCAAAGTACCTTGAGTATTGTAAGAAATTTGGAGTTGAATGGGAACCTTACTCTGACGTAGGACATATGCGATTTGGCCCACAGGGCACTCTACTCTTCGAATTGATTAGCGAACATGCATGGTCGCAAGCCAAATCAACAGGTATTCCACTATTCAAAGTAAGAGGAACAAACATGTTCGATCTTTCCATCGAACCCGTCAAACAACACGCTGAGTTATTTGGAGATAGATTATATGAGGTTAATTTGGATCAGAAACGTTTTGTAATGCGTTATGCCGCCTGCCATCAGCAATTTGCCATGGTTAAAGATTGGTCCTTAAGTTACAAACAGTTTCCTTTTGGAACCTTTGAACTGGCAGACAGCTATAGATTAGAACAAAGTGGCGAACTTTTACTCTGTTTCAGAGTTAGGAAACTCCATATGCCTGACCTTCACGTATATTGCAGAGACACTAACGAAGCAAAAACTGTCTCACATAAAATACATGAAAAAATCTATGATGAAATAAGATCTTTAGGCAGAGAATATGTTTCAATCTATAATACTACACAAAAATTTTTTGAAAACAATAAAGACTATTTCATGGAGCTTGTAAGAATAGAAAGAAAGCCAATATTGATCAATTTCGTTCCTGAAGGAGTCTTCTACTGGGTACTGAATGTTGAATATACAATTATAGACGAATTAGATAGACCTCGTGAAATAGCTACATTTCAGATAGACGTTGGAAACGCAGAACGATTCAACATATCTTATACAGATCATGATGGCGAGAAGAAATATCCTGTCATAATCCATACTGCAATTATTGGAACCGTAGAAAGATACATGTTTACAATATTTGACTGTGCTACAAAGGCTGAAAAGCTTGGAAATAAACCTCAACTTCCTCTATGGCTTTCTCCGACACAAATCAGAATAATTCCAGTGACTCCAGAACAATTAACGAACGCAAATAGTGTAGCTGATAAACTTGAAAAAATGGTAAGAGTTGACATTGACGATCGTGAGGAAACCCTACAGAAAAGAGTTAGAGATGCAGAAGTAAACTGGGTTCCTTACATCATGGTAATTGGTAAAAAAGAATCAGGAGCCAAAAAATTTCCAGTTCGAATTAGAAATGAAAAAAATACTAAAGATTTTACAATAAATGAACTACTAACTGAATTGAGTATAAAGAATGAAGGGTACCCATTTCTACCCATGACCTTACCAAGATTAATAAGCACAAGACCAGGATACAGGTAGAACATAGACTTTAACAGAAGCTACATATCGATTCTAAAAGTTTTATATCCCTACAAACCCTTATGATTGAACATTATTAGAGGCATGCAACATGAATAAAGATCAAACCTATGGTGGATTGATTCTTCTAATCTCACTAATCATCACCATTGTATACATAGCAGCTTTCTTTGCACCAGTTGTCTCCTCATATATTCCAAGCTGGCCAGCTTGGCTTGACTGGTGGGCAATCGCAATTCCAGTGTTTCTATTCGTAATTGCTGCACTATTGATATGCATGTGGATAGGGTGGACAATGCTTACCACACCACCACCAGCTCCACTTGAGGCTGAAGTAGCTTCGACACCTGAGAATCCACCCTAAGGATCATAACCTAAATAGATGCATATCCGGCAGAACGGGCACATTAAATATCTCAAGTAGAGAGAGCCCTAGCGAAGCATCAGATTAGAAAACACTTTCTTTAGGATAGACTTCAATACCTTTTTCGTTAATTCTATATGGTCTCATTTGCGTATCGATTGGTGTTTCTCGCATCTTCTCTATCTGAAGAACTCTTGTAGCCGCTTTACCTACTTGTAGAGTTTGCATGATTATTACACCATGAGCCAAATATTCTTCTAATTGTACTTCTCTCTCTAAGCCAGAAGTTCGTAATTCAGCAGTCATTAGTGTTGTTGCTCCTGTAGATGCGAATACTTCCATTAGAGCTAGAATTACTGCTCGACGTTGAAGGGAATCTGGAAATTGATAGGTTAACGAATTCATCGTATCGATTACTATTCTCTTTGCTCCTACAGATTTCACTCCTTTCTTAATGTCCTCTATTGCTTTTTCTAAAGCAAAGTCTCTTTTTCCTAAAGCTATTTTCGACCGCTTGATTTCTTTCGCCATATGTCCAATGGGAGAGAGATCTACTAGAGCCCACATTTTATCTCGTTCGAGTTGAGCAATGTCCCAATTGAAAGAATCCAATTCACGTTTTATGTGATAGCCAGTCTCATCAAGACTTATGAATAATCCTGGGTCACCATATTGATTGATACCGTTGATCAAAAATTGTGTACAAAAGATAGTTTTTCCAGTTCCCGGTCCACCAACTACTAAGATTACTCGACCCTTTGGTATGCCTCCATTTAGCATCTCATCTAGACCAGGAATGCCGCTTTTCACTCTTTCAATATTTGACATGAAGATTCCTATAACATATTATACCAAATTCGGGATTTAATAATTGCCAAATAGGAGAATAAGTCAAAAAAATAGCGTATGCTTCTATAGACCCCTTGAATTACAAACGCATATATTGACCAGATGATCAAGAATATGTTAGCATCTAATGATTTTGATGACACATGGGTGCTTTATGTTGAGTAAAGAAGAATTCGAAAAAGCAATAAAGTCTGCTGAAAAGCAGTCATCATATTTTAGAGCAGAGCAGGTTGCATTAAGAGCCGCTCTTGAAGAACTTGAGAGGATGCGTGACGGACGCGAAGTAGATGAAACACAATATGATGAATTGCATCAGAGATACTCACAAAGATTAAACGAAACGAATGAGAAAGCTGAACAGTACAGACAAGTTATCCAGAGCATTAAGCATCTTATGAGATACGATAAAGAATTGAATCTATTGAGCGATTCCCAACAAGAATTGATTGAAAGACTCGATAAAACAAAAAGTCAACTTGATCATGAAAGAGATAAAGTCGAAGAAATGGCTAAAAAATTTGGCATATCCATTCCTTCATCTTCTGGATTGGATGAAAGTAGAAGTATCTCAGCTCCATCTAAAAAGGAAGCTACTGAAGCTGAGTCGGAAATTGAAAGTTTGAGACAAGAGATCTTATCAGAACTAGAAAAAACTAGAAGACAGACTAAGAAATAATTAGATTGATAAAGAAATGTCCAGTTATCTCAGCTCTCACATACATCAGCTTATACATTCCATCTGGAAGATCTCTATAAATATCTTCAGAAGGAATGCGAATTGGTAATAGCACAAATTAGCATGCCATCTGGGCAGATGCTATTAATAATATTGCCCTTCGTCGCAGTTGTTATAGTTATTATGTTAGGTGAAATGCTCTTCAGGAGACGTAAAAAACGATTACGACAAAAACAAATAATGTTGAGACCACATGAAGTCAGACCCCAGCCGCTTGAGATGCCTGATACTGATACTCGGAAACTAGAACAGCTTCAAATAGAATTAGAAAACACTTCAAAACAATATCTTTCTGGAAAGATAAGCAAGCAAGAATTTGAAACTAAAGTCAGGACGATCGAAATTCAATTAATGAAGTATAAGATGATTGGACACCTTGAGGAACCCCTAGAGGCTGAACCGAAAACAACCGAAGCTCGCCATCCACCCGTCGAACCCATAATTATTGAACCTCCAACATCTAAACCTAGACCTGTTGAACCTCCTCCTCAGAAACCTTCAATTGAAGAACCAGTATCATCTCCAGCTACATCACCTGTAACCGAACCTAGACCAACCAAACCACCGAAAAGAGTCTGCATCCATTGCAAAGAGGAGATCCCCCCAGATTCCATCTATTGTGATAGATGCGGCCGTTACTTGGGCAAACCTACATCTGGGCAATAAGGATCTGAAAAACTAGGCTAGCATGTTATGACTTTCATCTGACTTGCAATTACACATTTACTGTTCGATTAATTTAGCTAATCTAAAATAGTATCTCGGCCATTGTGGCCACCCTGTAGATACTACATCTTCAAATTCAACAGTTAGATCCATTCCTATCTCAAGTTTTACATCTTTGTCAACTATTATTCGACCAGATAAAGACAAACCTTCTTCGAGTTTCACTATCCCAATTATGTAGGGAGCTTGGGAACTGAACTGTTTCGGAGCTATGTGAATAAAAGAGAAAGTACGTAATTTTCCCTTGCCACTTAATTGGATCCATTTGAATTTGGAAGACGAACATTTGGGACAGATGATTCTAGGCGGGATTAGTAATTTTTCGCATTCTATACATTTTAATGCCATTAGTCTTCCGTGTCCACAGAATCTATAGAAATTCTGGATAGTCGGTAGAATCTCGCCTCTTTCATCTCGGTCAAGGGTGATTTCTTCCAAATTTTTTTAACTCCTTTTCATCTAATTGGTATCTTGTGTCTATATTGTGTTGCTATAAACATGGGCTACAGCCGTGGATCCATGTCCTCCAAGATTCAGAGTTAGACCTATTTCAGCATCATTCACCTGACGTGCCCCGGCTTGTCCTGTAAGCTGTAAAAATATTTCATATGTTTGAGCCACACCTGTTGCACCCACTGGATGCCCCTTTGATTTTAACCCACCACTCGTATTAATTGGAATGTTCCCATCAATTGCAGTATCACCTGATTGAACTAGTTTGCCGCCATCACCTTTCTTACAGAATCCAACGTCCTCGCTGATAATTAACTCTGCAATTGTAAAACAATCGTGAACCTCGGCAACATCAATATCTTTTGGTTTCATTCCAGACATTTCGTAAGCATCTCGTGAAGCTAAGGATACAGCATTTAGTGAAGTTAGATCATCTCTTTCATAAAGTCCAATGGTATCGCTTGCTTGACCACTTCCCTTTATGTAGATGGGATTATCAGAAAATTTCTTTGCCAGCTCGGGGTTTGTAAGGATCACACATGATGCACCATCTGAGATTAGAGAACAGTCGAAGAGTTTCAATGGTGAAGCGACTACTCTCGATGTCATTGCTTGTGCGATAGTAATTTCTTTTTGCATCTGGGCTTTTGGATTTAATGAACCATTATGATGATTTTTCACTGCAATTGTAGCTAATTGCTCTGCTGTTGTATCATATTCATGCATATGGGCTCTTGCTATTAAAGCAAATAATCCCGGGAATGTAAATCCATGCCATTGTTCAAAAAAGTTATCCGATGAAAGAGCAAGATATTCTGTTGCATCAGAGGTTGCTAAATGTGTTAGTTTCTCAACACCACCGACCATAATCACATCGGCTAATCCCGATTTAATTGCTTGAATACCACACCTTAAAGCTACACCAGATGACGCGCATGCGTTTTCAAACCTTACAGCAGGCATAGGATTGAGTCCTATCCAATCTGCAACCAGAGGTCCGGTATGACCTTGATGTTCTGCAGATTCTGTCATGTGACCTAGATATAATCCCTTGACATCTTTCCTTGGATCAAGATTTGGACATTTATCGAACGCTTCTTTTGCGGCATAAGTAAAAATTTCTCTAGCAGAAAGGCCATCTAATTTTCCAAATTTTGAAAGGCCAGCAGAGATTATTGCAGCCAAAGGTTTTTCAATCAAAGCGAATCGACTCTGTTAGAATAAAGAGGAGAATTTCAATCTATCGATAATATTACGATATAAATTGATATGGAAGATTTGTAAAGTGTAACTAATTTACCTAGTAATAAGCACTAATGAGAAGTTAGTTCGTGAATAACATGGGCATCAATCTAGATGAAGAAAATCTGAAAAAACAGATTATAGATTGCATGAAATCCCTTCATAGTAGAGGCCTTATGACAGGTGTAGGTGGAAACGCAAGTGCCAGACAAATGGGAGAAGAAAAGACATGGATTACTCCTAGTGGACTTTACAAGCCAGACCTTAATCCTTCAGATTTAGTAAACATAGATTTAGAGGGTAAAGTTATTGAAGGAATGTTCAAACCATCAATTGAATGGTATTTTCACACTGCAATTTATAAGAAGAGAACCGATGTTAACGCAATATTACACACTCATAGTCCTTTCACTATGGGTCTTGCATTGGCCAATGTGAAACTTCGACCGATTACATTTGAAGCTGCAACTATACTGGCGGATGTACCAATTTTACCCTTCAAATATCCAGGAACAGAGGAATTGGGCAATCAAGTAGGCGATGCCATACTCGGTAAGAGGGCAGTGATCCTTCAAAACCATGGGGTTATAACTTTTGGTTTTGATCTTATCGAAGCCCTATCTACTGTGGAGATTCTTGAAGAAGTAGCCATAATGACTTTTGTTGCAAACACTTTTGGGTCTCCCAAGGAGATCCCTTCAGACCAAATAGAGCTGATTAAAAAACTCTATAAAATATGATGGTATTCAATCAATGTTCGGACATATAAACAAGCTAATTCGAGTAAATCTCACCGAATCAAGAATATTTACTGAGAACCTTGATAGGTATGATTTAAAAGAATATATTGGTGGAAGTGGCTTAGCGGCCAAAATCATTTTTGATGAATTAGATCCATCAGTCGATCCACTATCTCCTGAAAACATTTTATTATTCATGACTGGCCCATTAACAGGAACCGCTTCTCCATCTTGTGGAAGATATTGTGTATGTACAAAATCTCCGCTTACAGGTTTATGGGCAGAATCACATGCAGCTGGATTTTGGGGTCCAGAATTAAAATTCTCTGGGTATGACGGAATAGTTATCAAAGGAAGATCTGATAGCCCAGTATACCTATCAATAATCGATGGTAAAATAGAATTAAGAAATGCTTCAAAATTGTGGGGAGCAGACACATATCAAACAGAAAAATATCTCAAAGATGAATTAAAAGATCAATCGCTTAAGGTTGCATCAATTGGTCAAGCTGGAGAGAACGGCGTCTTATTCGCATCAATCATGAACGACTCAGGACGTGCCGCAGGCAGATGCGGTGTTGGAACGGTTATGGGATCTAAAAATCTCAAAGCAATAGCTGTTAGAGGAACGAAAATTAATGTAATCCCGGCTGCCAAAGATGAAATGTTAAAAGAATTTCTTCGAAGAATCTATGTAACAATAAGATCTCATCCAACTGCCCAAATATACTCCTCTTATGGCACTGACGGAATCATGACCATGATGCACGAATACGGAGATGTCCCGATAAAATATTTCAACAAAGGTTCTTGGACAGAGGGCATAGAAAAAATCAGTGGTGAAGCCATGGCAAAATCCATTCTAAAGAAACAATGGGCATGCTATCGATGTATCATAGCATGTGGAAGACACATAACTGGAGATGAATCAGGTACAAGAGAAGAAGGATCAGGTCCAGAATATGAGACATGCGCCTCCTTAGGAGCACTTTGTCTTAATGATGACCTGAACATCATTGCCTCTGGTAACGAGCTGTGTAACAGATATGGAATGGACACAATATCTTCTGGAAGCATGATAGCTTTCGCAATGGAATGCTACGAAAAACATTTGATCTCCAAAGAAAATACAGAAGGCATTACATTGGAATGGGGTAACGGCGATGCCATAATCAACACACTACACCAAATTGGAAAGACAAAAGGATTCGGCGAAATTCTAGCGAAAGGCGTCAAACGAGCTGCAAAAGAAATTGATAAAGAAGCAGAAGAATTTGCCCTTCATGTAAAAGGTTTGGAAATACCTATGCACGATCCTAGAGCATTCAAAGGGCTGGGACTACAATATGCAACATCTCACAGAGGAGCATGCCATCTTAGAGGTCTAGTCTATCATATCGAACAAGGAGAGAGGATACCAGACCTAGGTATCCACAAGAGATATGAACGTTTCACGACTGACGACAAAGCTTTTCCAGTAATCGCAGTCCAAAACTGGCATGATATAATGGACTCCTTAATTATGTGTAAGTTCGCCTTTCTCCCACCTGCTTCAGTCCTTTCAATGCTGAACATGGTTACAGGTTGGGATATGAAATTAGAAGAATTTCTTAAAGTTGGTGAAAGAACTTACAATTTGAAAAGAGTGTTTAACATGACTTGTGGGGCTACTAAATCAGATGATACACTTCCGAAACGATTTCTCGAAGAACCTCTTAACGATGGTGGAAGTAAAGGACAAATTGTGGAACTCGAATTGATGCTTAAAAAATGTTATGAAGAAAGAGGGTGGACTGAAGAAGGGATCCCAAAAGAAGAAAAATTAAAGGAGTTGGACCTATCTTTCACAATTCCTCGATTAAATCGTTAACATATACCATCTAGAGACAATACGATACAAATTGAACTAAGAAACAAGCATTCATACTAAACTAATTCAACTATGGACGGGAAAGAGGATTCATGACATCACCCATAACATCTCGTAAGATAGTAAAAATTGATGAAGCTTTGGCGATGCTTTACAGATCAATTAGAATGAATATTCTTGATTCCGAAATTCTACCAATCAAAAGCTCTCTCAATAGAATTCTCGCATGTGATATTAAAGCAAAATATGACCTTCCCCAGAATAATCAATCTGCAGTAGATGGCTACGCAGTATCTGCGATAGACACATTCAATGCATCACCAAGCAATCCAATAATTCTTCAGTTGAAATCCATAGCCACTAATTCGGAATTCACTATTACTTCTGGTGAGATCGTTTATGTTCCAACTGGAGCTCCAATACCAAAAGGATCAGATGCTGTTGTCATGGTAGAATATACAGATCAGATTCAACCCAATATGATCCAAATATGCAAGTCCGTACCTCCGGGAGAAGACGTTTCTTGGAAAGGAGAAGATGTCAAACAAGGAGAAACAATTTTAAAAAAGGGAATGAAACTGAAGCCACAAGATATTGGTATGCTGGGAGCACTCAGAATTAGATCTATTGAAGTATTTAAAAAACCGAAAGTTGGGATCCTTTCTACGGGGAGTGAGCTCACATCTTTTAATTCCAATAATCAAGAAGGAAAGATCGTAGAAATTAATAGTCTTGTCCTTGCAGCGATGAGTATTGATGTTGGAGCTGAACCCGTATTTTTAGGTTTGGTTGAAGATGAGTATGAACATTTAAGGGAGAAAATTGGCGAATCACTTGAAAAAATTGATATGCTTATTGTGACTGGCGGTACCTCTGCAGGGCTCTTTGATTTTACAGTTAAAGCAATTGATTCATTGGGAGATCCTGGAGTCATTGTTCATGGAGTCGCAATGAAACCTGGAAGACCTACTGCCCTAGCTTCCATCGATAATAAACCAATAATTAGTTTGTCAGGTTATCCTGTTGCAGCAATGATCGGTTTTTATGTTTTCGCCAGACCATTAATTGCAAAGATGCTAGGCTCCACATATGAAGTAGAGCCTCGAGTACGAGCTAGAGTTACCAGAAGAATAGCATCAAATGTTGGAATGCGTAGTTTCGTAAGAGTGAAAGTTTCTGATGCTAATGGAAAATATGTTGCTGAACCAGTGAGAACAACAGGATCTGGAATTTTATCAAGCATGATCCATGCTAATGGATTATTGATAATCCCTGAAAACATTGAGGGGATAGATGAAAATCAGGAAGTAGACATAATACTATTTAGACCAATTCAATAAAAATTCAGTTCATAGTGATCATTGATCAGGCTATTTGGTAGAGATTCTTTTTTACTTCCACTATATATCCTCGATTTTGTAACTCTACGATCATGGAAATCGCTGAACGTTCATCCTCAGCATCTGCTTCATTTTGTAGTAATCCTGCAAGTTCTCCTGAGGTTATTCGTTCTCCTCTCTTTGAGCTAATTACATCAATTGCCTGCAGGATATTCTTATCATCACTCACTCTTTTGTCACTAGTATCTGCAAGTTTTTCCAAGTCAGTTCTTTGGATTTTGGGTTTAGCCAAAACTTGTCTGGGTTTCTGTAAAGATAGGTCGTCTTCAAGTCTGAATCCAAGACCTTCTTTTTTGGACTTGGCTTTTGCTTCCAGCATTTTCTCATGTTGTTGATATTCATCTTTGGCATTTTCAAGTAGGGTGTTTATTTTTTTTGGAACATCCATACCGGTTAGAATACCAATGTACGAAGCCCATCTTAGATGTTCTGAAGGATATATTCCTAGCATCGCATCTTTTCCAGCAAGAAGCTCGTGTAGAGCACGTCTAATTGCGTCAACTTGAATGGTTGTAAATAAGTGAGTCGGTCCTTGAACACCAAATATTACTCCAGATGCTGTCGATGGATCTACTTCTGCGAAAAGGCTAGAGTCCCAACTACGCCTTAGAGTTGTAGCAACATCTTCCACCATGTTTGCTTGGGTTTTGAAATTCGCTAAGGTCGCGAAGCCAGGATATTCAAATATTGATGCTAATTCTGACTCATCAATCCTATCAGCTCTGCTGGGCATTCGTGCAAGATCTATCAAATCAAGAAAGGTTTGTACTGCAACCTGATTGACTTTTTCATAGGCCTCAGTCAACAACTTGTTGGGATAATGTGCAGTTAGTTTATCATTCTCAATACATATTATTGCTTTGACTGATTCTTGCCTATACAACATATCAATTCCCATAGCTGCGTTTACTTTAGATCTAACTGATTCCGTCTCAAAAGGTAGAGTGACTATTGCTATACAGGTTTTTCCAAAGTCGTTAATAATTTCGGCTATTGGTGGTGCTACACCAGATCCAGTTCCTCCGCCTTCACCCAATGTTAATAGAATCACATCTGTGTCTTCGCTTAACAATTTTGAGATTAGAGATTTAATGTTGGTATCATTTTGTAATGCTGCATCTTTCCCTTCCTTCCAATTCTTTGCTGCGCCTCTGCCACTGCCGATAAGTAATTTGTTATCTTCTGGAATATTTTTGTGCGTTGCTAAATCAGCCATGTCGCTGTTTATTGCACAGACATCCATTATCATGCCTTTCTTGTCGATCGCTGCTCTTTTGAAATCATCTGCAATTTTTCCTCCGCAATGGCCTAAACCTATGGTAAGGAATTTCATCTTAGCTACTCCGTATCAATGGATTGCCTAACTATTTCATCATATTTTTCTTCTTCAATCACACCTTGTTCGTGGAGCATACTAGCAATCTTAGTGATGTTCATAAATGAGTGAAGATTGACGCCGACCTTTTTCAGATTCTCTTTTCCTCCCTCTTGCCTGTCAATTAGTACTAATGCGTCTTTTACTATTCCACCTTCGGCTCTTATTGCTTCTATGGCTTCAATAAGACTTTTTCCAGTTGTTATAAGGTCATCAAGGATCATTATTTGGTCTCCTGGCGTTAATACACCCTCAATCTTTCTTTCTCGTCCATGAGTCCTCTTTTCTTTTCTAGTGTATAAGATAGGCTTCGTTATTCGGTATGCAAGAACTGATGCGAAGAGAAGCCCTGAGGTTGGAACGCAAGAGATTCTATCAAATTTATCGAAACCAACAGTGTTCTTTAATAAAACCTCATAGATGTCTATTACTTTCTTAAAAGATTCTGGATAGCTCGGAAGAGCCCGGAGATCAATATAGTAAGGGCTTAGTTTTCCGCTCGTTAATTTGAATACTCCAAACCTTAGAGCATTAGTTTTTAACAGTATTCTACAGAAGTCAGCCTCATCTTTACCATTGTTTCCTTTCATATTAGGTCAATCCAGTTAAGCATCAAGTCCTTTATACATATACATGCTGGCACATGCTAAAAAGATCTCAGCATCCCAAAAGTGACGACGTTACTTAACTGGATCCTAAAAAGCTAGTCTTCACGTCTTTTGATAATGTAAACTGTTGATACTGCTATAATTAGTCCTGCTAATGCAAGGTAGGGCGTCAATAGTTCAAGTTTATTTATTGGGGTCGTTATTCCACCGACAGCATAAGGTGATTGACCGCTGCCAAAGGTTCTGAAGATCGTATCATCACCTCTAGGAATTCCAACCTGGTAACCTTGTCCTCGCGGATATGTATCACCATCGTTGGCGGTATACCAATAGATCACGTCATTAGTGCCTCCTTGATGGTAATATTGACTTAGGGGTAAATGGATTATGTAAAGAGATCCAGGATTAAGCCTGAGAGGTGGATCGAATATGAAACTAACAAATTCCCCGATATTATGACTTGAAACCCCTGGTGGAACTGAGGCTGTTGCTGAAGCTAAGTTAGGACCATCCCAAGTTTCTCTTATGTTAATAGTTACTTCATACGTTTTTGAATTACCAAAATCGCTGTTTAGACCTAAGTCTACACGCCAGAGATAGTTCATGCTAGGTGTGAAGGACTGACCCCAATCTGAGGAACTTGCTACTGGACCTCTGGTTACATCGTTTGATTGATCAATGGTCTGGGCTAATGCTGGAGTAACCGCTGATAACGTCAATGAAATCGCTAACAAAATAAAAACGAGTAATCTTAAATTCTTCAAATCAGAATCAACCACTTAATAAATACGATTTAAGACACTTATTTCTTGAGTATTTAAGATTGATTATAGCAACGTGTTATCCCAGTGACGAAAATAATTTTGCGGTAAAAGGAAAACTATCCGTAAAAACACTATAGGATATTACGCTAGTATTGAGAGTTCGATAGTTATTTTCCTTTTCGCATTGATCTAAGTGAGGTTAGAAGGTTTTTCTTATACCATGGGTGATGTAATTCATAGATCTTTTCAGATACAAACTTTACATCTTCAACTGTGTAAAACGCATGTGGATTATATCTTCTAATATCATCTATAACTTCTTCAAGATCATGCCGATCAATAACTATGTAAATAATATGTACAGTTCCTTTTGGACCTTCAGCATCAGAAACTGTGAATTCGTGGCGGTGTTCTCGAAAAATTTGCATTAGATTAGAAGCATCCTTTCGCGTTATAATTCGAACAATTACCTGTCCGAGAGATAGCACATATTCCAGTTTAAGACCTACAAACGTTCCCATTGCAAAACCGCCCGCATATGCGATATACAATGGAATGTTTGTTAGATCTTTCATGATTTGACCAATTGCTAAAAGCCAAATTAATACTTCAAAAAATCCGAACAGTGGTGCAATATGTCTTAATCCTTTAGATATGAGAACAATTCTGACAGTTCCTAAACTAACGTCTAGGATTCTTGCGCCAAAAATAAGTATAGGTAGAATAAACCAAGTATATGTTTCTGAAAACAAACTCTTTACCGGATTATTTCTGATCGTTAAGATTGTAGCTGATATGCATCCAATAAATTATTTAATAATTATTATAGCACGTATTATCCTTAAACCCATAGAATTACCCAAAATCATACGATATAATTAACGAATTTACTCTAAATGCATATACATGCTAGCACACGCTAAAAAGATCTCAGGATCCCAAAAGTGACGGCGTTACTTAACTGGATCCTAAAAATCTAATCTTCACGTTTCTTGATAATGTAGAATGTTGATACGGCTATGAGTAATCCTGCTAATGCTATGTAGGGCGTTAGCATCTCAAACTTGTCTACTGGTGTTACGACTCCACCGACAGTCTCTCTAGGAAGCGTCTGGTAATCAGGATCTTCAGCTCCCGGCAATAAAGGAGTTAGCTCATTTTCGTCTAAACCGTCAGAATTAATGATCCAAATGCTGTTAGGCATTCTTGAAAAAATTATGTTTGTTCCGTCAGGAGACCAGTTTGGCTCTGCACCATTATAAACGAGTACGGTTGGTGTTCCTGTTAAGCCACCATTGATTACACAGACTTCAGTATCACCTGTGGAATGATATTTGCGTGTGAAGATTATTTGTAAACCGTCTGGTGACCAGCATGGATCATATGCAGAGAATCCTAAGCCTCCAAAACTGGTCTGGGTGATGATTGAGTCACTCTTTGGGTTCACTAATGCAAGGTCTGGATCGATACCGACCAAGAGTTTTGTTCCGTCAGGTGACCAGCTCGGGTGATGGACATCGTATTCAGCTGGCAGGAGTCTTGTGGGGTTTGTACCATCGGCGGCCATCACATACAAGTAATATACAAATGCCGCTCCCCCAGTGAATTGCCTTATGAATGCGATCTTTTTTCCGTCTGAAGACCAAGCTGGTTCCCTATCATAATTGTTTTCAGTAGGAGTTGTGAGAGGGTTCTGGTTTGAGCCGTCCGTGTTCATCACCCAGATACCACTCGAACTAGCATCTCCCCTGGAATACAGGATCTTGGAGCCGTCTGGAGACCAGCACGGGTCAGAGTCACCTACACTGTTGCTGGTCAGACGTGTGATATCTGATCCGTCCGGATTCATCACGAAGATCTCAGTATCTACTTCTCCAACTAATCTCGCTTCAAAAAGTATCTTGCCATTCCCTCCTGAATAGGAACCCTTAGTAGCTAACGCTGATGGCAGCATGATTAAACCTAGATTAAGAAATATGATTGCTACAAGCGTTGTTGGAAGCACCAGACTATATGCGCGTTCAATCAAATTCTTATTCAACAATTTTAGTTATTATACTTTTGAAAGATATGCTTTGTGATCAAACGGGATTTCTCTGAAAAGAGAGGGTTTGGTAGATTCTTCTCCCAACATGTTTCATGATGTATGTATGTATTGGCTGGTGAGCACACACACAGAAATGGAAATACTCGCTAACGCTCGCAAGAAAAATGATAAAAAATTAAGATGTATAATTAATGAATTTACTCGTAATGATTATACATAAAGAAAACAGATCTCTTGAATAATATTGGTGGAGTCCGAAAGTGGAGATTTGGATACCTTATGGAAGTAGTGAGGTCGGAGTCGGAGTAAAACCGGAGAACCTATCTGCGATAGTTAAACCAAATCCTCAGCAACCTGTCCATAATATGAAAATGGAGATAGAAAGCGCATTAAATAATGTTATAGGCAATTTAAAATTAGAAAAAAAAACTGGAGAAGAATCAAATCTGGCAGTTATTATTGATTCATCTTTGGGAAATCTATTTTTTGATAACATAAAATCACTTGTACTTGAACTCTGTAGAATGTTAGAAATTCATAATTTGATAATCTCGTGGAGAAATAAGGAAGGCTGTAGAAATCTATACCAGATACTTCAAACTTCTGGCATTTCGGACATCAGGATTCTAGATAATGATAGTTCAAACGCGACATTTCTATCAAATGAGAATCTAGAGGAAAACAAAATTCAGAAGAATTTACCGTTTGTCGATGCTAGTTTACGAGTGTTTATTGGTAGAGGTGGCCTAGATCCCACTTGGAGTTATAAGGGCAGTATTTCCATGGCACTCAGATCATCAGATAGGGAGGCGAGAGAGGAACTTCTCCGAACAGTATTAACATCATATTTTCATGGAACAACTTTTGATATTACACGATTGAAAGAATCAATCAATAAACTTGCTTCATCAATTGGTCCATGTTTAGCATTTGATTTTCTTGTTAACGAAGAGGGAGCGATAGTAAAAATATTAGCTTACCTTTTTGACGATTCCTTAATCAAGGCAACAAATGCAATTGATGATATCTATAAGGTTACCACAGAGATAGCTTCAGATATTTTAGTTGTTAGTGCAGGCGGATCTCCACATGACAATACACTTGTGAATTCTTTAGATGCCATCATGCTTAACAAAGATCTTGTAAAGAAAGGTGGCACAATAATACTAGTTGCCGAGTGCATAGATGGTTACGGTAACGAAGAGTTCCTAGAAACTACCACAAAACATGATGAACTAAAAAGCATCAAACCTTTGTTAAAGAAAGAACCTAGAGTAGGAAATTTCAAAGCATATGTACTTAAAGAATTATTAGATGATTTCCGTTTATGCCTTGTATCAGTAATGCCAGATTATTATGCGAAAAACATGTTTAAATTGAGAACCTTTCGGACAGTCGGTGACGCTTTACAATCAGCTTTAAGAGTTATGGGAAAACAAGCGACCATTACAGTTGTGCCATATGGCTCCTTCACACATGGCACTATCAAGGAAGCACATTAAGGCGTTCTCATATTCTAAAGTAATATATTTGGTACTTGGGAGTAATATTCATGCGAAAACGATTTTGTATGACTCTTGATGATTCTTTAATGACTAAGATTGATCGCTTAGTCGATGGTTCAAAATTCAAGAATAGATCTCAGACAACTGAATTTCTAATAAAGAAAGGTCTTGAAGAATTAAGACCTGAAAGGACCGCAGTTATTTTATGTGGAGGTCTTGGCACAAGACTGAGGCCACTAACATACGTGACTCCTAAACCCATGCTTCCAATAGGTGGACAACCACTGTTAGAATACCAGATCAATTATCTGAAAAAATTTTCTTTCGATCAAATCATTTTAGCAACTGGCTATTTACAGGAGCAGATTGTCCGATATTTCTCTGAACGGGCATTTACTGATGTCGAGATCAAATACAGTTTTGAAAAAGAACCATTGGATACAGGAGGAGCCATAAAGAATACAGAACGTCTGCTCAGAGGCAATTTTCTTACCCTAAATAGTGATGTAGTATTCGACTCCTTAGATTTGAATCGTCTTTTTGAGTTTCATAAATCGAAACAATGCATGGCAACAGTTGTTCTTGTTAAAGTAAAAGAGCCTTCAAGATTTGGTCTTGCAGAACTAGGTCAAAACGACACTATAACTGACTTCATAGAAAAACCAAAAAAAACCGTATCAGAGACGACATGGGTTAACGCAGGCGTGTATGTTCTTTCCACAAAAATACTAAAACGCATTCGAGCAGGACGGAAGGTATCACTCGAAAAAGACATCTTTCCCAAGCTGGCAAAAGAAAAATCTGTTTATGGTTTCACATATGATGGCTATTGGTCTGATGTTGGGACACAATCAGACTACATTAAGGTATGCAGAGACGTTCTTACAGGAAATTTAAGAGTCTCCTAAGCAATCACATAATGAACATACACACTTTTTAAGAAATCAGTAATCTGCAAAGTCTAATTTCGAAATCAAAGTTCATCAACATATTGTATAGAATTCATCGCGATCATATAACAGAAAAGACTCAAGGTCAAGTCGCATTATCCTAGATGATTTCGACAAAAATGTTCAAAATATTCAAGGCCAAAATCAATGATTGAATAATTATTATTACTATTATTCTTAGAGTGATGCTCATGTCCAGAGAACAAACATGTGGAGAATGCGGACGACCATTTTCATCTCATGATGCGGGTCAAAAAATCTGTAACGACTGCCAAAGGATGGATGAATACATAATGGCCCATAGCAATAGATGGTGCAAAAATTGTCTCTCTTGACACATCAATAGATCACACAAATCCTCGCATCTATAGAAAATAAAAACTTCCAGTTATCATATGGGCTCTGTTCTAAATTCATCGTTCATCACTCACCAATACCAGCTTTCATCATCGCCCATAAGAGATATTACAACCAAATATTTACGGAATGTCTTTACAATCATTTCTATCAGAAAACAGTTAATTTTCAAGTTTAAATCGTGTAAGAAGAGCTTATCTATTTCACCTAAGCTTGTCTTAGATAAAATGGAGATGGGCTTTTGAAGTTGCGGTATCTAAGTCATTCCTGTTTTGAACTAAATAATTCAAAAACACTCCTAATAGATCCTTATTTTTCTGAAAATAAACTCGCACCAAAATATTCAGGATCTCCCGATTTAATTTTAATCACTCATGAACACTTTGACCATACAGATGCAGCAAATTTCGATTGTTTAGTCCTCGCACCCTCAACTTGTAAGTTCAAACGAATGATAACTGTGAATATAGGAGACACATTCGATTTCAGCGATATTTCTATTAAGGTGGTTAAAGCCAGCCTCCACAACAATATCAAATATTCGTCCGGTTATTTGATCGAGTATAAGGGAAAAAAGGTCTATCATGCAGGCGATACATATCTGGACGCCATAGAAAAAATTGCGAAAGTTGACATATTCATGGTTCCAATTGGTGGAACATACACAATGAATATTGATGAAGCGGTCGAAGCTCTCAAAATAATAGAACCAGACCTTGCAATCCCTATGCACTATAATACTTTCCCAATAATCAAAGCTGATCCAAAAGAGTTTCAAAAAAAAGCTGAGAACTCTGGATTTAAAGTAAAAATCATGGATTTTGGTGAGGAAATAGATATTTAATTCAGTAATCTTTTGATAATTAACTGATAATCTATTTGACTTTGTTTCAATAGATCTGGATCATCAAATAAAGATACAAAGCGAGGTTAAGCTGTCATTGGCTAAACTTGGAGTAATCGCAGATGATTTGACTGGAGCAAACGATACTGGCGTGCAATTCTCAAAACAGGGACTCAAAACAATCGTTCTTGCTAAGGTAGACTCCCTCGTAGAATTATCGAAACAAACTGACGTAATAGTATTGGATACCGAAAGTCGAGCTCTCTCTAAACAAGATGCTTATGAAATAGTTAAAGAAGCTGCAAATCGTCTAGTTGAAGCTAAAATACCTATAATTTACAAGAAGATTGATTCAACGTTAAAAGGCAATATTGGTTCAGAAATAGATGCAGTTATGGATTCTACAGGCATTAATCCTGCAATAGTTGTATCAGCTTTCCCAGCTAATAAGAGAGTTACTGTTGGAGGATATCAACTTGTTAACCAAATACCTCTAGGAAAAACTGAAGCATCCAGAGATCCTGTTACCCCTGTTACTGAATCCCACGTTCCAACAATAATAGCAGCACAATCAAAAAGACAGGTCGAACACATTGACTTGAGAACAATAATGGATTCTGATATGCTGAAAACAGCTTTGGTAGACAAAGTTGGAAAATGTAATGAGATTATCGTATTAGATGCGATAGTTCAAAGTGATTTGAAAAGAATAGCAAAGATCTTAGCCCAGCTTGGGTTACATAAGCTCTGTTGCGGTCCAGCAGGACTTGCAGAAGAACTGCCAGAGGCACTAGGGCTAATATCTGGTTCTCCAGTAATCGTAATATCTGGAAGCCTTAGCGAAGTCAATATGAGACAAATTTCAAATGCCTCGAAATCCGGTTCCATTATTCTTAACCTAGATGGTGACAAGATAATGAATAAAGGAGCAACACAAGAGATCAAGAGAATATGTCAAGAGACCAAAACAATCGTAAATTCGGGCAAAGATGTCATCATTTCATCAGCTTTAACCAAAAACAGGATTATAAGAGACTTGGAAAGAGGTAAAACTCTCGGGTTGTCCAGTGCTGAGGTTGGAAAAATTATCTCTTCTGTCCTCGGCGAAATCGCAAAGGAAGTTTCGTCAATATCCAACATATCAGGATTAATACTCACCGGAGGAACAATAGCTATTCGAACGCTTGAAACTATGAACTCATTTGGCACTGAAGTTGATGACGAAGTATCACCAGGAATACCATCAGCCATAGTAAGAGGCGGCCCAAGATCTGGATTAAGAATAGTTACAAAGGCAGGTGCCTTTGGAGACGAAGAAGCCATAACTAGATCGATAAAATATTTGAAAAAGAAAAGTTTGAGGAAGTAGCTTGTCTAAAAAAAACATCAAACCAATATTAGGAATAACAATGGGAGATGCAGCTGGAGTGGGTCCTGAAATTATCGATAAAGCATTAGCCAAAAAGGAGTTCTATAACATTGCACGTCCTATTGTAATCGGTGATGCATCAGTAATTGAAGACGCTTTAAAAGTCGCAAAAGTGAAAGTGGATATCAATTCCATCAAAGATATATCTGAAGCAAAATATGAACACGGCACAATAGAAGTCATAGACCTAAAAAACATCCGTCTCTCTGAACTCAAGATGGGTCAAGTCCAAGCTATGGCTGGAAAAGCCTCAGTGAAATATGTTGAAAAAGCTGTCGAAATGGCTCTTGAAAATAAAATAGATGCGATCGTTACAGCACCGCTCAACAAGGAATCTATGAATTTAGCCGGCTACGATTATGCTGGTCACACAGAAATACTAGCACATCTGACCAAAACAAAAGATTATGCAATGATGCTTGTCGCCGGACAGCTAAGAGTAATACATGTCACAACCCATGTTTCAATGCGTGACGCATGTGAACTAATTAAAAAAGAAAGAGTGCTTACCACTATTCGACTAACAGATGAAGTTACAAGAAAAATGGGAGTTGAAACTCCAAAGATCGCAGTCTCTGGATTCAACCCTCATGCTGGCGAGAGCGGCTTATTCGGAAACGAAGAAATCGAAGAGATAACACCTGCAATAGAATCAGCCAAAAAAAACAATATTAACGTAATTGGACCTATGCCCCCAGACACAGTTTTTCTACGTGCCAGCAGAGGAGAATATGACGCGGTTGTAGCAATGTATCATGACCAAGGCCACATTCCAGTCAAAATGCTAGGGTTTGAATCTGGGATAAATGTGACTATAGGTTTACCCATAATACGCACTTCTGTTGATCATGGGACTGCCTATAGAAGGGCAGGTCTTCGATTAGGAACAGGAGATCCTACGAGTTTAGAGGAAGCAATGAAACTGGCTGTCCAAATGGCCAAGTTCGACATAGAAAAAGGGAAATCCAACAAACAGAGCAGATGAATTACAGGCCTTTCAAATAAAATTAGATTAATTTATTTTCCTTAACCTTTTCCAGATTTGAATAAATACAACCTTATAGAGACCAGTCCCACACATTTATAATATCTAGAGAATGTACAGAATTCCCATAGTAGATTAATTCAGGAGATGCTTAGTTTGAAAGCAGTTATGAAAGTAGATAAAAATCCCGGTATAAAAATCATGGATACAGACAAACCTAAACCTGGACCACGTGACGTTCTAGTCAGAATCAAATCTACTGCATATTGCGGTTCAGATTTACACTTATACAAATGGGACGGTCAAGCTGAGAAATGGAATTCTCCATTACCTAGAATTCTTGGTCACGAATTTAGCGGAGACGTTGTAGAAGTCGGAGAAAACGTATCATCTATTAAAAGGGGAGACAAGGTTGCTGGAGAGACACATATTCCTTGTGAGCAATGCATAATGTGTAGAACAGGTAGAGCTCACATTTGCGAAAATATGAAAATTTTTGGAGTCCATGTACCAGATGGATCTTTTGCAGAATTTGCAGTAATTCCTGAAACTATTGCGTTTAAGCTTCCGTCGGATACACCTTACGATATTGGTGCATTATATGAGCCCTGTGGTGTAGCAATGCATGCCGTACAAAGATCAGAACCTGAACCTGGCGATGTTGCGGTTGTTCTTGGTTGTGGACCAATCGGAATATATGTTCAGCAAATAATGAAAGCACTTGGATCAGACGTCATAGCCACTGACATTAAAAAATTTAGAATTGATCATGCGAAAAGAGTTGGAGCAGCTAGAGAAGTTATAGATTCGTCAGAAGGCAATGCAGTTGAGAAAGTAAAGAACATAATTGGACAACGAGGTGCAGATATAGTTTTTGAGGCTGCTGGTGCTGCCGAGACAGTAAAACAATCATTAGACATGGTAGCCAAGGCTGGGAAAGTGGTGCTTTTCGGAGCTTCTCCAGATAATCCAACACTCGATACTACAACATATATCGTCTACAAAGAAATTGATGTTAGAGGACTGACTGGAAGATATATGTACAGCACGTGGGATAGGGTTGAAAGACTCGTGAGTAGAGGACTGGTTGATCTGGAGTCGGTTATCACACACAAATTTCCACTGGATAAAGCTGAAGAAGGATTTCAACTACTGTTGAAAGGAGAAGCATCTAAAGTCATATTGAATCCATAGAACGCCGGTTAATATGACTGATCTGTTTAAGTAAAGATGTTAACAAAATAAATCCATTGATCTAAAATTAGCAGCATATCATATCCTTTTTGAGATACAACATTTTTTTCTATTTACAAACAAAAAAATAAATGATCAAAAAAAATAGTTACTGCCGACCAGATTAAGAATAAAATGATTGGAGACACTTACTTTGAGTAGCCCTATAGAGAAATCTCTTAGAGAAAGACTAGTGAAAAGCCATTTAGATCTAATAGTCCTTTGGCTACTCAAGACCAAACCCAGATGGGGATATGAGATAAATATTGAGATCAGAGAACGATTCAAAGTCTATCTAAGCGCTGGAACGCTCTATCCACTTCTGCATAGTCTTGAAGATAAAAGATATCTGGAGGGCGTTTGGGAATCAGAGAAAGGTCGGGGACGTCGTATATATCGAATAACTCCCGAGGGAGAGCTTTTTTTGAGTGCTGGAGAAAAAGCTTCCCAAGAACTCTTAAGAAAACTATCGAGTAACTCTGAACAAACTTGATCATATAAAATTGTATCATGCATAATATCAATTGGAGAGATGAAATTGTCAAAAACAGGTTCTACAACGAAAATGTTGAAATCTATTAGAAACAATGAAGTTGCCAAACTCATCTTACTTGCAGTCGTAGTAATCTCCATATCCTATGGTGGATGGGCTGGTATGAGATTGATGCTAGCAACAGAACATCCTGTTCTAGTTGTCATCTCAGGTAGCATGGTCCCTACTCTCAATGTCGGCGACCTTATAGTAATCAAAGGAGAACCGGCTGAAGAGATTGAAGTAGGCACAATAATAGTCTTTCACAGTCCAAGAGATTATGATACCTTAGTTGTCCATAGGGTGGTGGATAAACAAAATTCGGATGGTCGAATATACTTTAAGACAAAAGGTGATTTTAACAGATATGTTGATGATTGGTCGGTATCAGCAGAAAAAGTTGTAGGTTCTTTCTCAGCTAGAATTCCATACATCGGAATCATCATCATGAAATTAAGAGAGCCTGCAGGAACAGCATTCATAGTAAGTTTGATCATAATTCTGATAGCATATGAAGCATACAGTTCACACAAAAAATCGAAAACTTAAATTTCAGGTGACAAGCCTAAAATTGGAGCTCCTAGAAGGAGATAACATTCCACCATAACTAGTTATCATCATTCAGAAACAGTATGATAAGCATTCAGTCTCGACATCTAGTCAAAATGTAGAGAGCAACACGGAAAAAATCAAAAAATAATTTCGTTAGTAACTTTATATAGGCAAATCTAATTCTTACCTTGCTCTAAGGGGTTATTTGATTGGCTGAGAAGAAGATATTCACAAACATTGAGAATGTTGTCGCATCAGCCACACTGAAGCAGAATATAGATCTTAATTCAATTGCACGAATATTTCCAGGTGTTGAATATAGACCAGAACAATTCCCAGGACTTGTCTATCGACTGAAAAAGCCTAAAACTGCCACCCTAGTTTTCAGCTCTGGGAAGATGGTTTGTACAGGAGCTAAATCTGAGCATCAATCAAAGAAAGCCGTCATGAAAGTTATCGATGAACTGAAGCGTAACGGCATAGTAATTATTGGTAAGCCTGAGATTAAAATTCAAAACATAGTCGCGTCCGCAGGTCTTGGAGGGTATATTGATTTAGAAAAATCAACATATTCTCTAAAGAGGACAATGTATGAACCTGAACAGTTTCCAGGTTTAATATATAGAATGGATGAACCGAAAGTAGTGATTCTCCTTTTCGCTAGTGGAAAACTAGTATGTACTGGTGCTAAATATGAACATCAAGTTCATACCGCTATTGCCAAGCTTCAAAAAATTCTGGAAGAAAAAGAGTTAATCTATTACGATAAGAAGACTTAACTGTAATTTTCTTGTTACCGGAAAAAAAGTAAAATAAATCCAAATTAATAGTTAAAAAAACATTGTCACTATATGTAACTGATTAATGAAGATATTTAATCTTCATATGAATTCTAAGTAAATGTTATCGAGAATATCATTAAGGAAAACATTATTACATGGCAACATCTGCGAATGAGAAGAAAGTCACTGATAGAAAAGTGATTTAATTTGAAGCGACTACTCAGGAATACTAAAAGCATTTGCCCTGAATGCATGAAAGTCCTTGATGCTAAGATATTCGTTGATGATGATAACAAAGTAAAGATCTCAAAGACTTGCAATATTCATGGAGATTACATTGATACATATACATTCTCGGACCCTGAACTATATGACTGGGCAGAGAAGTATAAACAACCAGGAGCTCCGATCGATAACCCACGGACAGATGTAAAGGATGGATGTCCTTACGATTGCGGAATATGTCCAAATCACAAGTCACACACTGTTTTATCAATAATCGATGTCACAAACAGATGCAATCTTACTTGTCCAGTATGTTTCGCTAATGCTGCAACAGCAGGTTACATCTATGAACCTACTAAAGAACAAATTGAGAAGATAATCAAAAATTTAAGATCGAATAGACCTACACCTCCTCCCGCAATTCAGTTTAGTGGCGGAGAACCTACAGTTCGCTCGGATCTTCCTGATCTTGTTAAATTGGCAAAAGAAAATGGTTTCAGACATATTGAAGTCAACACTAACGGCGTAATTCTTGCTAAAGATCTTAATTTTTTTAAGAAACTCATCGATGCTGGATTGTCAACTCTTTATTTACAATTTGATGGACTTGATGATTCCATATATGAGAAGACACGTGGCCTTCCACTTTTAGAAACCAAGATGAAAGTTATCGACAATGCTCGAAAACTTGGATTCGAGAGCATAGTATTGGTTGTGACCCTTGTAAGAGGGATAAATGATCAACAAGTAGGCAAAATAGTTAACTTTGCCCTAGAAAATTCAGAGATCATTAGATGTGTAAATGTCCAACCAGTCTCAATTACTGGTAGAATTGACTCAAAAGCCAGAGAAGCTATGAGAATCAATACCTCAGATTTCATGGAGCTCATTCAAGAACAGACAGATGGCCAAATCAAAAAAGATGATTTCTTTCCGGTACCTTCTGTTATTCCTTTCGCGCGGACAGTTGGCAAGATGAAATCTAAAGAATATGCGTTATTTAGCACCTCTCCATGGTGTGGTGTAGGAACATTTATGGTTAAGGCTAACAAAAAGTGGGTACCAATAACGCGTTTTGCAAAAGTTGACCAGTTCTTTAAAACAATGGACAACATATATCACGATCTTCAAGAAGGACACAAGACTCGAGCTAAAATACGTAGTTTCACAGCGCTTAGACATGTCAAAGGTTCATTCATTAAAGATGTACTTTGGCCAGTAATGAAAACCGGTAGCTATAATGAACTTGGAAATTTCATGAGAAAAGTTGTGATGATAGGCTGCATGCATTTCATGGATCCATACAATTTTGATCTGCAAAGATTAGAAAAATGTGTGATCCACTACGGACTTCCAGATGGAACAATAAGACCCTTCTGTTCAGTTAACACATTACATAGACAAAAAGTTGAGAAACAATACTCTGTCCCTTATCAAACACAGAAGAAGACATCTTGAATAACATAAAAAATATTGATTAAAGTTTTCTTTTTCTTGAAAAAAGTTGGAAAGACATCTATTTGATTAAGGTTGAAACAGATCCTAAAGCTGGTTTACAAGCAAGTCTGAGCGGAGACATATTAATAGTAATAGATGTTTTAAGATTCACTTCCTCTATCGTTACCGGTCTAGCTGCTGGCGCCAAGCAATTCATTACTGTAACCACTTTAAAAAAAGCTCGAAACATACATAAAAAAAATAAAAACTATCTACTCGCAGGAGAAAGAAAAGGCTTAAAACCGAAAGATTTCCATCTTGGAAATTCACCAATAGAATATAAAAAATCAAATCTCAAAGAAAAAATAATAGTCATCTCAACAACAAACGGTACCAAAACAATAGAATATTGTAAAAAGTCAAAATTGCTACTTATAGCTTCATTTCTTAATGCACATGCAATATCAACTTACATTGTAGATCATATACCAAAAGAAGATAATATATCAATTATTTTAGCAAGTAAAAATCATACAATTTTTCTTGAAGACTTCATTTGCGCTGGACTGTTAGTCTCAAACATCATCAATTTGACTTTGAAACAAGATCTAAATGATGATGCCATTCTGGCCAAACTTGCTTGGAATAGTGCAAAAGATGATCTAGAAAAAACTATTGTCGAAGGCCATCATGCATCTTATCTTGAGAGTATTGGATTTAAAGAAGATGTGAAATTTTGCGTCAATAGAGATATTTATGATCTAATTCCATTCGTTCAAGGAAATAAAATATGTAAGAAGAATCTTGGTTAAATAAGCCACTTGTTCGATATAATCAAATCATATTGTTTGTTGGCAACTCGGCCTAATGCCTTTAAATCATTTCATAATCTTGTTTAACTCTGATTCGTCATCGTTGCCGTTTTGATCTCTTACGTTTTTGAAGATAAGTCTTGCTGGCAACTATGTCATTCAATCCAGACTCTCTCGCATGATATAATTTCTCAGATATCACACTGAGAGAAACTTTTTGTTGATCTATTGAAATTGTTAGATTCGGGGAAAGGTAAGTGTTCTTAATAGATCCAAAACATTCTGGATATTTCGAATTATAAAATGATTCCCACCTCAGGTAATCTTCAAGACTAAGATGAGCCTCAAAAAGTAACAGATTGTAACGTCCTTCACTGATCCGATAAGCAAGACTCACATGGGGATCTGAAGATACATCATTCAGGAATTCCTCAGAATGTTTCCTAATTTCAACAAGAGAGAATACCAAAATAAAGTTTGGAGGTACAAAGAACGATGGAAATCTACAGAGAGGTTTCCATATTATCTCAGCATCACACATTTTCTGAATTCTATCATTTATGGTCCTTCGATGAACACCGAGATCCTTGGCCAAGATATTCTCATTTACAGATATGCCCTCACCATTTGTCAGATAACCAAGTATACTCAAGGATAAATCGTCAAGTGGACAACCGTTTAGCTTTGTTACTTTTTTCTCTTGATAGTTCCTTTTTATAAGTTCAATGGGTGCGTTCGGCTCATATTTTTCTATCAGCATATTAGATAAGTAGACGGCCATCGAAGGAATTCTTTGAGACCTACCAGGTATCTTTCCAACCTTTACAATAGTCTCTCTCCATGTGTGATATGTTTGCAGATTTTCATGAAGTTCGAATAGCATCATGTTGTATTCTCCCTCCCTGATTCGAAATGCAGCAAATATATTTGCATCTTCCTTGAGCCAGGTTGTCACTTTCTCATTATCAGGTAGATCGGCATAAACAGCAATTAATAACGGCCTTTGTTTGAAAAGTGCAAGAAAAGGATAAACAGGTCTATCAATAACCTTGTATTTGATTAGTTCACGGACTCTTTCTCTAATAGTATTTCTATGCCTACGAAGCTTTCTGGATAAATAACTCAGATTTATGCTCAAACCTTCTCCTGAACATAGTTTATTTAACAATTGTAAATTCAATTCGTCTTGTAGCATAATTGTTAAATCATATCTCATTTTTTCACTCATATTGATCAATGTATAATTTCATTGTTATCTTTTTCGCTGTAATAACAATTTTTTCAACACAAATATAATACATATTCACAATCTGAATGAGTGTTCACCCAAATAAATCTCAGCAAAGTGTGCTATTACATTGAACTGTGAAATAATCGAAAACGATGAGCTATTCGGTAATGATCAATTATGTAAGAGTTTCTTGCACGTTTCTACGAATTTTTTATTCTCTTTCTCGGAACCAATCGTAATTCTTATGTATTCACCATTGGAGAGACCCAGCAGTTTCTTTAGGCTTCGTACTATAACCCCTTGCATAGCAAGCATTTCTGAAAACTTATTTGAATCCATTCCCTCTGGCAATTTAACCATAAGAAAATTGGCATCAGAATGAAATGGTGTTAAACCAATTTTTTTCAATTCAGCTTTTAGCTCGTCCCTATCCGACAATAGCTCTTTAGCCATCCTCTGAAAATGTTTGATATTTCTTAAAGCTAGGATGGCTGCCGTACTAGCGATGCGGTTAATAGTGAAAGGTAACCTTACTTTTTCAAGACTTTCTGCTATTGCTGGATTGGATAATGAATAACCGATTCTTAATCCAGCTAAACAGAAATATTTTGACAGTGATCTCATCACTATTAGATTGTCATATTTCTTAATTAGATCGACACTGGTCTTATCAGAGAATTCACTGTATGCCTCATCAACAATAAATGTCACTTTATCTGCATCTAACATTCTTTCGAGTTCTTTTTTGTCTATACTTTGTCCGGTTGGGTTATTTGGTGATCCAAGAAACACTAGTTTGGCATCATTAAGGTAAGGTTTCATATTTTCTGCTTTGATGTTGAATTCTGATTTCTCAGTTTCCACATAAGTGATACCTGCCTCCCAGATCATTGACTCAAGAATGTATAGCGTGTAGGTGGGCACTGGCATTACTACTTTATCTAGAGGGTTCAATAGAATCTTACATGCTAGTTCTATTAAATCTGATGACCCATTTCCGACTGCTATGCATTCTATTGGAAGATTCACATATTCTGAAATTGCTTCTTTCAGAACATTGTATGAAGGATTTGGATACCTATTTACATTTAATAGATCTTTAGCTAGTTTTTCCGCTAATTCTGTCGGGAAGAAATTTGGGTTCTCATTAGAGCTCAAATTTATGATTTGCTCTTTTGGGATTCCATATTTTTTTATGATATCACTTTGAAAAAAACCAGGATCATAGGGTTCAAGTAACCCTATGATGTGTTTGATTCTCTGTGTGTTTAACATCTATTTTTCAGGCTGGAAGAGCATTTTTATGTCATCGATTTTTTTCTCGATTTTTTCAAGTGGAACTATTTTTGTTTCTTTTTCGGGCTTCGATGCAAGTGCCCAGAGCAGTCTTGCGGTTATCAACATTGTCTTTCCAACGTAACCAGGAGAATATGGAAGCAATTCAGCAGCGAGATCTCCACATTTTTCAAGAGTTTTCTTATCCAGTTTTGAAACATTCTCAGCGACCAATCCGAGTGTGGAAATTCCGTTTCCGATAGTTCTTTCTCTTTCAGCATAGGCTTTTGCAGCCTCACTGGTGACTCTATGAACACCCATTTGGACTCACCTCCCTAATAGTCGAGGTATTTCATAATCTCCCAAGGAGTGACGTAAAGACAGTATTGATTCCACTCCTCAAATTTCATGTCAATTAAACTGTCGTATATGTGGGTTCCCAGTGCTTTCTGAAGTATTTCATCAGTTGTAAGATGTTCTAGTGCATCTCTCAGTGTTGTGGGCAACTCGCCTACACCATATTTTCGTTTCTCTTGGGCAGATAATTCGTACATATCTAGAGCCAAAGGATCTCCAGGCTCTGTCTTCTTCTTTATTCCATCAAGACCTGCACTCAGCATGCAAGCAAGTGTCAAGTAGGGATTACAGGACGGATCTGCCGCTCTATATTCACATCTAATCGCTTTTGGAGATCTAAAATAGAGTGGAACTCGTATCAAGGCACTTCTATTTCTTGGACTCCAGCTGATATTTATTGGAGCCTCGAATCCTGGCACCAATCTCTTATAACTATTAACCGTCGGACAACTTATTGCTGTTATAGCTTTTGAGTGTTCAATTAGGCCACCGATATAATATCGCGCTGTTTGGCTTAGTCCAAACTCGTCATCCTTATCGTAAAAGACATTTTTGCCTTTGAATGGTTCACCTTTCCATAGACTCTGGTGAACATGCATTCCACTCGCATTATCTAGGTAGAGTGGTTTTGGCATAAATGTTGCAATCCAACCATACTTGGCAGCGATATTTCTCGCAGTGAATTTGTATTTATAGAAGGCATCACATGCATTTACAAGTTCCATAGGTTTATAATCTAATTCTATTTGACCTGCAGTAGCTACTTCGTGGTGATGATACTCTATATCGACTCCCATTGCTTTTAGATTATGTACTACTTCGTTTCGATAGTTATGGGTGGTATCCTCTGGAGGTGCTCTGAAATATGCTTCTTTGGGTCTAAGGACATATCCACCAGGTTTGATTTCTGGAGAATTTGGAACAACTCTTGGAGGTCCCCAGGAGTCACCTTTACCCCCTGCAGGTGAGACCCACAGGTCATATTTGAGTTGAGTTGGATCGATGCTTTCGAAGACAAAATATTCTATTTCAGGACCGAAGATGGCTCGGTACCCCATCTTCTCTGCTTCTTTCATAGCATTTTGTGCAACGTATCCTCTTGGATCTACTTCTGATACTACGCCTCCTCCTTTGGCTCCAAAAGCTTCGTAAATATTGCCAAATATCAAAGCGGATTGTTGTATTGGATCATTGATCCAAGGGATGTTAGCTGTAGATGGTGGATCCGGCATCCATACCATGTCACTTTCTTCAATTGATTTGAATCCCCTAATCGATGATCCGTCAAAGCCAAGTCCTGTCTCATATGCATCACCATCTATGAATTCTGAGGCAGGTACCGTAAAACTCTGGAGAATTCCTCTCAAATCACTGAAGAAGCAGAGTACATTTTTTACTCCTGTTTTTTTCAGCAAATTTTTTGTTTTATCTATATTCGATTTATCAGTCATAAGGTCACCAACAAATTGTCTGTCAACATCATATTATTAATCGCCTTATGTACATATGCCAATTATTTATAGTAATTGCATATTATTTCATACATTTGTTTAATGATATTTCTTTTTGAAGCTCATATGTTAAAATCTTCTGTCTTTTCATCATCTCCAATGAACATATGTAAAGTAAAGGTAATAGTAACAAAATACATGAATACTTTTAATAAGAAATATTCATTAAAATATGGATTCAAATAACTACTACTTGGCATATGTTGAGTGATAATTTTGCAAACTAAGATAGATGATCTTGACATAAAAATCTTAAATGAATATTTGGAAGATGCAAGATTATCTTGTAGAGAAGTTGCAAAAAGGATCAGAACTTCTACAGCAACTGTGCTCTCAAGATTAAGAAGACTTGAAGGTGAAGGAATCGTCAAAGGATATTCAATATTATTAGATCACGAAAAACTTGGATATACCATCGCCACATTGACTGAAATAGTGGTTTCAAAAGGACAGCTTTTGGAGATGGAGAAAGTAATTTCAAAGATGGCTAATACTCTTGCAGTTTATGATGTAACAGGTGAAACTGACGCAATAATAATATCAAAATTCAAGACAATGGATGAACTAAACGTCTTTACGAAGAAACTTCTAGCACTTCCATACGTTGAAAGAACAAACACTCACATCGTCCTTAACACCATTAAAGAAGATTTCAGATTAAATCCTTAGCATAATCGGTTAGACTTTTTTACATAATATCTGAGATCTCCTCCGGTTCAGAAATAGAAAATTTCACTATTATTAGCCAGTAATAATCATATTGATTTTAAATTAAAGTATGAAAAATCAGAAATGACTGAAAAAAATGGTTAATAGCGTGTACGCTTTATGGACTCCATCTCCGGTGGCATTTCTGTCTACGAAACTTTCTGGATAAACAGCTCAGATTTATGCTCAGCCCTTCTCCTGAACAGAGTATACTTAACAATTGTGAATATAATTTGTTTTGTAGCATAATTGTCAATTATATCCCATTTTTTTACTCATATTAATCCTTATACAATAAAATAATTATCTTTTAAGTCATAATAACAATCTTTTCAGTATAAATATGATATATATTCACCTTCTTAATGATTGTTCAGTCAGACAGACCTCAACAGCCTGTTAAATGCACAAATGTTCATGGCGATCCGATATTGAAGAGAGTTTTTGCAATAGAAGAAAATTGTATCGGTTGTCGAATTTGTGAAGTATACTGCGTCACAGAGCATTCAAAATCAAAAAACGTTGTTAAAGCTCACAGAAAGGAACTCCCGCCTGCAAGTCGCATAAGAGTCCAAGAGAATGGTCCATTATCATTCGCCCTTCAATGTCGACATTGTGACGAACCTTCTTGTGTGCACTCATGCCTTTCAGGTGCAATGATTAGGGATCCCCTATCTGGGTTAGTCATTCATGACAGCGACAAATGTATTGGTTGTTGGACCTGCATAATGGTTTGTCCTGTTGGTGCAATAATCCCAGATGAGAAGTCTAATAGAATTGTAGCCAAATGCGATCTCTGTGAAGGTCTTGAGATCCCTGCTTGCGTCAATAATTGTCCTAATCGGGCACTAATATTTGAGGAGGCTTCTCCTTGAATTATGAATATCTCATTATAGGTGGTTCAGCTGGGGGTATTGGAGCAATTGAAGCTATACGAGAAATTGACAAAGTAGGCAGTCTCGCAGTTATCGCAGAAGAACTCACACCTCAATATTCCAAACCAATGATTTCAGAGTACCTAAGTGAAGGAGCGAAAGCGTTTAACCACATAATGTATCGGCCGAAAAAATTCTGGAAAGAGAATTCAGTTGAAATTCTGTCGGGAAAAAAAGCAATTAGTATGGAACCTAAGGAAAAAAATGTCACATTAGAGGATAATACAAAGATAGGTTTCAAAAAACTTCTCATCGTAACTGGCGGTCAACCAATAATCCCGAAAATGGAAGGCTCTTCAAGAAAAGGAGTTTATACTTTCACAAGCTTGAATGACGCAAGATTAATCCTTGATGACCTATCAAATTCAGATCGTATAATAGTAATTGGTGGAGGTTTAATTGGAGTAAGTCTTGCAGAGGCTTTAATGAAACTGAACAAACAGGTAACAATCATAGAATTAAAAGAAAAAATATTAAACCTAATTCTTGATCCAACTGGTTCTGATCTCGTTACTGATGTTGTCCAGCAGTCAGGTGTTAAGATTGTAACTGGACATTCCGCAGTAGCAATTACTGGCAGAAAGGATTCAGAAAATAGAGTTGGCGGGATTGTTTTAGATAACGGATTAATTTTAGATTGTGACATTGTTGTATTTGCTATTGGAGTAAAGCCAAGAACTGAAATTCTTGATCCTAATCGTATCAAGATCAATCATGGTGTTATTGTAGATCGTCACATGGCAACTTCCATACCAGATATTTATGCGTGTGGAGATGTAGCTGAAGCATTCGATTTTCTTCTAAAAGATTCCAGACCACTTCCACTTTGGCCTTTAGCATATATTGGTGGGAGAGTTGCTGGATCCAATATGGCAGGAAAAAAAATCGAGTATCCAGGAGGAACACAGATGAGCGCACTGAACTATTTTGGACTTCCAGTCATCTCAGCAGGAATAATAAATCCACACCAAGATGATGCTTATGAAATAATATCAGAACTGAATAAAGAACATCGTGTCTATAAAAAAATCGTAATTCGTGATAACATCATCCACGGATTTATCCTCATTGGGAAAATAGGCAATGCTGGGATCTTATTCGATCTTCTCAAGAGAAAAATCAACATCGAAAACATGAAAGAGACAATATTATCCAATGATTTCGGTCTCATTCATCTTACTCCAACTGTCCGACAAGAAATGTTAAGGAGAAAATGATAATGAATATTTGGAAACTCAATAATCCACATAACGATCCAAAGGTAATAGACGCCTGCAGTTTATTTGGTATGATGGATTTAACGGGACAAAGATTCAACGCAAAAGATCCTGTAAGAGCAATTGCAAACATGCATGAACGTGGAAATGGTTTAGGTGGCGGATTTGCAGTTTATGGATTATATCCTGATTTTGAAGAATATTTTGCTCTACATATAATGTACACAGAATTAGAAGCAAAGAAAAAAATTGAATCACAACTCGAAAAATGGTTTGATGTAATTAAGAGTGAAGAAGTACCCTCAAGAGAAGCTAATGTCAGAGATCCTCCAATAATATGGAGATACTTCGTCTACCCAAAACAGGACTACACCCCACAAAGTCAAGAAGATTATATAGTTAAGAAAGTTATGAAAATCAACACTGAAACTGGCAAAGCATTTGTCTTTTCAAGTGGAAAGAATATGGCAGTCTTTAAAGGCGTAGGATACCCTGAAGACGTTGCAGACTTTTTCAACTTAGAAGAGTATTACGGATACTTATGGACATGCCACGGGAGATTCCCTACAAATACACCAGGTTGGTGGGGCGGGGCACACCCTTTCAACATATTAGATTGGACAGTAGTTCATAACGGTGAGCTGTCGTCATATGATGCAAATAGAAGATACCTTGAAATGTTCGGCTACAATTGTACAATGCAGACTGATACAGAAGTTCTTGCTTACGCTTATGATCTTTTAATGAGAAAACAGAGATTACCTGTTGAAATTACTGCTAAAATACTTGCTCCTAATCTTTGGAACGAGATAGAAGAAATGAATGAAAACGAACGAAAATTACACACAACCCTCCGACAAACATATGGTGGCCTACTTATGAACGGCCCATTTTCAATTGTTGTCGCAAGACACGGACAAATGATAGGAATGACAGATAGAATAAAACTCAGACCACTAATCGGAGGTATGAAAGGGAACCGTCTCTATCTTTCGTCAGAAGAATCTGCCATCAGATTGATTGCTCCAAATTTGGATAAATGTTGGATGCCAAGAGGAGGGGGAGCAATAGTTGGAAGACTGGGCTCAACAGAAATAAAGAAAATAATAGCACCGGAGGCCGTGATTTGCTAAAAAATTACATTTACCCAGAATTCTTTGTTGAGAGAGATCTAAACAAATGCATTCGCTGTAAAGTCTGTCTTAGACAATGCACCTATGAAACTCACAAATATGATGCTGAAGAAGACATTCTTCTTAGCGATCATGAAAAATGCGTAAACTGCCAAAGATGCGTCGTATTCTGTCCAACACGTGCTCTTATTATAAGAAGAAATCCTGTGGAATATAGAAAGAACTCTAACTGGACACAGGACACAATAATCGACCTCAAAAAACAGGCAGAAACAGGAGGCATTGTTTTAACCGGCATGGGTTCCAGTAAACCTAACCTAACGTATTTTGATCGTCTCCTACTGAATGCTAGCCAAGTCACAAATCCTTCGATTGATCCATTAAGAGAACCAATGGAGCTTATGACATTTCTTGGATCAAAACCAGAAAAAATTTGCTTGAAAGAGGAAATTGATGGAATAAATCTGCAGACAAGATTAACACCTCAATTGCGACTTGAAACTCCGATAATGTTTTCTGCAATTTCATATGGAGCAGTTAGCTTCAACGTTCACAAATCCTTGGCTCAAGCTGCAAGTGAATCTGGAACATTTTTTAACACTGGAGAAGGTGGACTTGACAAGCGATTATATCGCTATGGAAAAAATACAATAGTACAGGTGGCATCGGGCAGGTTTGGAGTTCATAAAGACTATTTGAATATTGCAGCTGCGGTGGAAATAAAGATCGGTCAAGGCGCAAAACCAGGGATTGGAGGTCATCTTCCAGGTGAGAAAGTCACAGAGGACATATCTGAGACTCGGATGATACCTGTCGGAACAGATGCCTTATCTCCTGCACCACAACATGACATATACTCTATAGAGGATTTATCACAACTTATCTATGCACTAAAAGAAGCGACAAATTATGAAAAACCAATATCCGTCAAGATAGCTGCCGTTCACAATGTCGCTGCGATAGCTAGTGGGATTGTCCGCGCTGGAGCTGACATTGTCGCAATTGATGGAGTAAGAGGCGCAACGGGGGCTGCGCCAAAAGTTATTCGTGATAATGTCGGTATACCAATAGAATTAGCAATAGCATCTGTTGATCAAAGACTCAGAGATGAGGGAATAAGAAATCGTGCATCAATCGTTGCCGCAGGTGGTATCAAAAGTAGTGCTGATGTTGTAAAAATCATAGCATTAGGTGCAGATGCAGTCTACATCGCTACAGCAGCTCTTGTTGCTATGGGATGTACAGTTTGCCAGAAGTGTCATACTGGAAAATGTCCATGGGGCATAGCTACAATGGATCCCTATATTGCAAAGAGAATAAATCCTGACATTGGAGCGGAAAGGTTGACCAATCTTCTGAAAGGTTGGAGTTTGGAGATCAAGGAAATGATGGGTGGAATGGGTATTAATGCCATAGAGAGTCTACGAGGAAATAGACTTGCTTTGAGAGGGGTTGCGTTGAATTCACATGAACTTAAAACTTTAGGCATAAGATTGGCTGGGAACTAGTTTTGAAGTCAAATCAAATGTTTGATTCTATAGGGAATCTCTTAACCCCTTCAGAATTCTCGAAAATCTGTGAAAACACCAAGTGTCAAATTACAGATCATTCTGCCAAAATCGATGTTTCCGGAGTACATTATCGGGATCTAAATGAAACTTTACAGAATCTGGTTAAAGCCAAAATCAAAAGAATTTCCCTCAATAATGTACATGGTCAAAGGTATATTGGAACATCGCTGAAAGGTAAAATTGAAATCACAATAGATGGTACAGCGGGGAATGACTTAGGAGCGTTTATGGATGGCCCAGAAATTCATGTTTATGGTAATGCACAAGACGGATGTGGTAATACAGTAAACAGCGGCGAAATAGCAGTTCATGGATCTGCTGGTGACATAACTGGTTATGCGATGCGTGGCGGTAGACTCTTCATAAAGGGCAGTGTTGGCTACAGAGCAGGGATCCATATGAAAGAATATGGTGAAAATCAGCCAATAATGGTCATAGGGGAAACAGCTGGCGACTTTCTGGGGGAGTATATGGCTGGAGGGACCATAGTATTACTTGGATTGAATCTCGAAAAAGATCAATCTCACCGATCCTTACATGTAGGAACAGGTATGCATGGCGGAAGAATCTATGTACATGGAAAAATCACTGGACTTGGTAAGGAAGCCATCATCCAAAAACTCGATGAACAAGATCGTTTATTTCTAAAGCCATTATTAACGGATTTCTGTAAATATTTTGGGTATGATAAAGATCATATTACTAATCTTTATTGTTACAAAATTATTCCAAATTCTGAAAGACCATACGGTCGACTCTATGCATATTAGGAAATAGTCATAAGCTGTAATGCTTCCAGTTTACCTAATTTTCCAGCGATAGCAGCAATAGCCAGTTTAATGTTTCTAACTTCGACAAGAACCAACATCATTCCAGCAGCTACTGTAGATGGAAGAAAAGGATATCCTGCCAATATAGAATGTGCTTCCTTATCCATAACGCAATAGGGAAATCTATTCAAGAAATAATCAACGTTCGCATGAGATTTTTTTTCTAAACAAGATCCATACCGGGTGTTCTTTAATAGAGAAATCATTTGTTCTACATTTTTTTCTGACGGAAACATGTTGAAATGATTCTCCTTCACGACTGATTTAAGAGGAACCCATTTTTCAGAGATTTCAGGTGTGATTCTAGATTGTGCGCTCAAAATTTTTAATTCAATTGCTGTCGCTTCATACATGCAAGTTACTAATTTACTCAAAGATCTCCATTTAACCGAATTATATTTTGGAATTTTATTAGATAACATCTCACAAAAAAATAAAATAATTTGGAGTAATGGGGCCACAGAATTATGTTTTTTTGAGAGCAATAATGAATGTTCAATGATCTGAGTAAGTTCAGGAAAGTTGCATTTTTCTTTGGACGATACTTTAAGATTATAATAATCTAAAGGAAAAGAACCAAACGGTATGACACCCATCACTGCAATTGTATCATCTGTTCTGAGTTCTGACTTAAATAAATTGACTAAACTCCTTGATTCTAGAATTTTTTGATATTCAACAAGCAGTTCCATATCAGATTTCGGTATGGAACTAATCAAATTTTTTATGTAGTCAGTTGCTGAAGAAGTAATAGTCTTGATTATATCCTCAAGCGTATTTATTTTAAATCTCGCCAAGCTCTCTCCATAAACCGTTTTATTTAAAACACGAGATAGATCTACAGATTCTTTGCATCCAAGAATCGCTTCATATTCATACCGTTTTAAACGATTTCCCATTCGAGCTTTTATTAATCCATAAGCATATTCATAATTGCGCGTGAGTCTCATGGAGATTCATTTTCCAGCATTTTTCCTTTTCTTTGCTCCAATTAATCCACTGAGTTTTAGCATATCAATCCAGACAAGGAAAGTCCCCAGTAAGGTCCCGATCAACGCACCCATCATTTCTTGTTCATAATACTTACCAATAATGTATCCAGCAAAAGCCATTATAGGGATAGTAGCTGTAATTCCAAGATACCAGAAAGCTTTACCCATACTTTGTTTATACAATTTTATTCTCCATCTCTACTTGCTTTGAAATCCTCTTTATCTATACTATTTATTTTTCTTCAAGGCTTCTTAATTTGTTGGCAAGATTTAAGATATTGAAAGTCATCACTCATACAGCCTATTGTAATCCTTATGACAATCTAAGATAGATGGTAAACCATGCCAAGAGCTGATCAATACGCATATTCGACTACTTATATCAGGGCTTTACGATCCCGACTGCTTAGCGCCGACTTTTATGAAACTCTTCTAAAGGCTAAAGATGAAAATGATGTAATTCGCATTCTCGCAGATACATCATATTCGAACTATCTCTTCGAGCATCCAGGAAAAAAATTTCATCTCATTATGTTAGATTCAACAATCTTCCAAGATTACTACCGTATCCTTCAAGAATTGATCAACATGAAAACTACTGACGAAGCAAATCAAATTTTTGAAATAATCTTAAAAAGACATGAATTTTCCTGTTTGAAAATGATTATGAGATTCATTTTTTCTCGAGCTCCACCAGAAGAATCAGCTCAACTCATAATACCAATAGGAAGATACACATCTGAATACATTCTGGATCTTTTAAAATGCAAAGATCTTCATCAACTATTTTCAGATATTCCTGATTCGAAAATTAGAGAAATAGCTCTAAAGGTACTGCCGGAATGTGAAGAAAAGAATTCTACACTCCCCGTTGAAATGCTTGGCGACAAATTCTATTTGAATTCTTTATGGAACATCGTGACAAGACTTGAGAATCTAGATAAAGATGCCACCCGGGATATTGTTGGAACTGAGATCGACATTACAAATATTAATCTGATGTTAAGAGGCAAAAACTTGGGAATGAGCTTTTCAACTCTTAGCGAATTAGTTATTCCCATACAATATAAATTGAAAAAAGAGTTTGATACAGCTCTTGAAGCTGCGACCACTAACGAATCAATGCATGCTTTGTCCGTAGGCCAATATGGAGAACCCATTTCGGAAGTCATAACTGAATGCGAAAATAAACAAACTTTGCTTCCTCTAGAAATTACACTGAAAAGATTGTTAGTAGAAAGATGTTCCAAGACCTTTTTAGGCTACCCTTTTGGTGTTGGACCAATCATCGCATTTCTCTATTTGAAATTCTTTGAAGCTATGGATGTTCGTACAATAATTATGGGTAAAAGAGAAAGGATCCCAGCGAACATATTACATCGTCTACTGCTATCTATTCCTAGATTGAACAGCGAATAATCAAAATAATTGTTGCCCTATCACATATAGGTAATAGTTATTAAAGAGACGAAGAAGAATTTACTGCCTGCAATTAGAGGAGTTACTAATGAGAATTCACAAGACATTAACTCTATTCTTCTTAGTAATTGGAATCGCTATGCTAGTAACAGGTTTCGTTTATGCTCAAACTCAGGAAGATGAAGCCGCCGCAACAGTAGGATATAAAATGATTGGCGCAGGAATGGCGATAGGTCTAGCCGGATTGGGCGCTGGAGTAGGTATGGGTACTGCAAGCGCAGCAGCAATTGGTGCTATGGCAGAGAAACCTGAAACTTTCAGTAAATCGTTAATTTATATTGTGTTCATAGAAGCTATCGCAATTTATGGATTAGTCATAGCCTTTATGATTATGATGGCTTAAGGCACATTGGCTTTTGTGTATAAGATACATTCTGACAATCAATGTTGGATTCCAAGCTATTTGATCGCTAAGGGGTTATACTCATATCCATCACCTGAATAGAATTTCAGAAACCATTCTACCCAGTGAAGCCTTAGAGTTTGAATGAAAGATAATAGTCCCTCAAAACAGATAATTAAAAGAAATGTGAAGAAAGCCCACATTATGAAGCCGATTATTACCATTACTGTACCCTCAAATTCGAGGAACATTAATAGAAGCTTACTGAAAGCTCCATGAGTCAGTGCCAGCGCCAAGATTCTACCATACGAAATTGAATTTGAAAGTGAGGAGATTAAAGATTCGAGAGCATGCCCGAAACCATCCATTCCATGAACTGCAGTTCTAGCTATTATCATAACGAGCGCCGGTAAAATAATGTAGATAGCAAGAATGTCTGCACGCTGAAAAACTACAGTTAGCAATTCTGATTTATATCTAAGAAATAAGTAAGCACAGCTTGAGTAAAACCAAAGCCATAGACCGGGCCCAAGAATCGCCTCCCTTACATTACCTTTTCGAAGTTCATTGATCAATCCAAGTATAAGTCCAAAAGTAATCTGAATAATAGCTACATACAATGATATTAACAGTAGGAGCATTGGATTCTCGAATGGACTAAAAGGGAATGGAACTGGTATAGAAAAGCCTGCAATTTCTGTCAACACACTTTCAAGGGCATGCGAAGACCCTTCAACTATTTCTAAAATGCTCAATCCAAACATTTCATGAATATTATGATCAAGAATGTGAAAGTATAGCTCTGAACCAAAAAGTTCGCCATATAAGAATCCAAAGAATATTGCTGCTATGGAGCACATTATTAGTAGAGGAGACCCCTTTAGCATGTATTCGAATAGTTCAGAAGCCTCAACACCTTTTTTATTGATGAAATAAAGGAGAACACTGAAAAAAAGAAGAAGAAGCCCATGGCCAACATCTCCGAACATTAATCCAAAGATTACTGGGAATGATATTATCATAAAGATAGTTGGATCTACTTCGTAGTAATTGGGTAGACCAAAACCTGTAACGATTTTTTCATAAACGTATGCTGTTTTTGGATTCTTTATCATGCTTGGTGGTGTCTCAAAGCACTCAGACGCGTGAGGATATCGATCAGGTCCGTGTTCAACCTCGTTATTTTGCATTTCATCTATTTTACATTTTTTTGTTGCTTCGTTAACTGGATCCATAAATAGGGTTGCCGAATATCCTTCTGCTCCTTTTTCAACAGCTTCGATGAATTCTTTTTTTCTATTGGTTGGAATCCATCCTTCGATTATTAGGGCCTTATTTGTTCTGGCAGCTTTGGATTTAGCTTCTTCAACTAATCGTGTCAATTTTAGTTGATTATTCCAACGAACAATTCGCTCTCCATATTTTTTGGAAATGTCTAAAATTTTTTTCTTTCGCTCATATTCTTCGAGATCTTCTCTCATGGAAGAATAGGTTTCTTCAACTTCTCTGAGCTCGCTGTCGATGGTGTCAATCTCTTCCTCTGTCAATACTTTGATTTCAGATGTTTGAGAGGTAAAGTCGTTTAGATTGATGTGTGATAAAAATTCTGAAAGCCGCGAGATTATCGAAGTTACTCTAAATAGCTTATCTGATGGTTCAACCGCCCTTACTTGAGGTTCAAAACTCCTAAAGGTCTCCATTGAATTTGTTAGATGTAATATCCCAGCCTCGATGATTTTAATTAATACTTTATCTGCATACTCTTCGTGAAAGTAGGTTCTTGCTTTGGTCATAGACTGGGTTTTGAGCAAGTTATAGGCTACCAACTTAAAATTTGATTTTTGCTTAGTTTGAAATAATATTTGATATAAGCCATTCGGATTTTTATTATTATGTTACTTGGGCACTCTATAACGGATGTTTGATATTCTACAATGTCGTAAGAATGATTTAAGCTAGTCTTCATACATGAGCAGTTCCAATTATCTCCTCAAGTTTCTGGTGATTATGTTTGGACATGTAACGTATTAGGTCATCAGCTAATTCTTTGAATACTCCAATATCATTATACACGATTGCCGTACCAATCTGTACAGCTGAAGCTCCTGCCAGAAGAAATTCAATAACATCTCTACAACATGTTATTCCTCCACAGCCAATTATCGGCAAGGCAATTTTTTCATAAATTTGATAAACGCATCTTAACGCGATTGGTTTTAGGGCAGGTCCTGATAGCCCTCCGAACTTTCCTCCAAGTATTGGTCTCTTTGTTTCAATATCGATAGCTATAGCTTTCATTGTGTTAGTAACGGTAAGGGCGTTAGCCCCTGCATTAGCTGCGGCCTCTGCTATCTCAACAACATCTGGAGCATTTGGAGATAATTTGACTATAATTGGGCCCTGAAAACTTTTTTTTACGGCGCTTGTTACTTTTTTTAAGAGTTCAGGATTTAAACCGATCTCGACCCCAACCTGTTCTACATGTGGACATGAGACATTCAATTCCAATGCGTCTACTTTAGCCTTGTCAGCGAATGAAGCAGCCTGTGTGTATTCGTCCTCGTTAAAACCGAAAATGCTTGCGATGATAGGTATTCCACTTTTCTTGGCTTCTTGGATTTCATTTTTCATAGCTTCAGCTCCTGGATTTGGCAGTCCCATAGAATTCAGAAACCCACCGGTAACCTCAGTTATTACAGGCCCTGGATACCCTTCTCTTGCTTTTAGGCTAAAAGATTTGGTTACGACAGCTCCTGCTCCTTCTTGTGCGATATGCTTTAACATAGTTCCAGAGATTCCTAGAGTGCCTGAAGCCAAGATGAATGGATTTCTAAGTTCCAATTTGCCTATTTGACTTGATATATTGATCTTTGTTGAATCCATTCAGTGATCCTCTTCGGAACATTTGAGAGCTTACTGCTCTTTTTTGAATTAAATGATTGTGGGAGAATCAACAGAAAAGGTTTATTGATTCTGCTAAAATTATCTTTCAATCATATTCTATGTAACGATAGAGGCATGGAGCTGATTAGTTGAAATCTACGTTGGTTATTACTACTGTTGGAATATTTGCACTCAAGTCTAAAGGAAGTATCATCGAACAAAAATTTTTCTCAAAGGATCCAAAGAAAGCTGCAGATAGATATCGCCGCCTTCGGAAAGGAGAAATTGTATCAGAGCTTTCTCAACTTCTCAAAGAACTCCAGAAGAAAGAGTGTAATGAATTGCTTATCGAAGATAGAATTCTGGCTTCTAAAATATCAAAGATTAAAGGTTTCAGTTGCTTAGAATTCAATGAGTCAAGTGTAATTCAGAAATTCAGAGAAAAATTGGATGTAACTACAGTTAAACTAGGAAGATTTGGTGATCGTCAGGATTTTCAGGATTTCACAAGCAAGGTCACTCTTGCAATAGCAGAAGAAGCTATAACATCTGAGACCCAGAAGAAAGATCTGCATGCAATTCAAGCAATTCGGACTCTCGACGATCTGGATAAGACGTTAAACCTTTTTTCTGGTAGAATTCGTGAATGGTACGGATTACACTTTCCAGAACTAGAAAAACTTGTAGATAAACATGAAACATATGCTAGACTAGTATCAGATTTGGGAGATAGAGAAAGCTATAACCTTGACAAACTTGAATCTGAAGGAATACCCGAACAAAAAGCTAAGTTGATATCTGAAAAAGCTGAGAATTCTATCGGTTATTCTGCTAATTCAAGCGATTTGGAAACACTTCAAAGCCTCTCAAAAAACACCATCCAACTGTTTAAGCTTAGAAACACAACTGAAGAATTTCTCGAAGAACTAATGAAAAAGATTGCTCCAAATTTAACAGTAATCCTTGGTCCACTTATGTCAGCCAGAATCATATCAATAGCTGGAAGCTTAGAGAGACTAGCTATGATGCCCTCTAGCACAATTCAAGTGTTAGGAGCAGAAAAAGCTCTCTTTAGGTCTCTTAAAACTGGTTCAAGACCACCAAAACATGGAATTATTTTCCAACATCAATCATTACATACTGCTCCCAAATGGCAAAGAGGAAAGATAGCAAGAGTGCTTTCAAGTAAGCTTTCGATAGCAGCCAGAATAGATTCTTTTGGCGGTGAGTTCTTAGGCGACCAACTAGTGGAATATATAGAAAAGAGAATTTTAGAAATCCAAAAAAGATATCCTTCCGCACCGCAGGTGAAAAAGAGATATGGCAGAAGTCGAGGTTCACGAACATGATATTTTTCCAAATGTATTCCTCGTGAAAACAGAAGGTCAAAAAAAACTTGCAACCAGAAACATGGTTCCTGGAACAAGTGTTTATGGTGAAGAATTAGTACAGTATGATGATATCGAATACAGGATCTGGGATCCATACAGAAGTAAATTAGCTGCTGCAATAAAAAAAGGGCTACATGAACTACCGATTAAACAGGGAGAAAAAATACTCTATCTTGGAGCAGCATCTGGAACTACAGTCAGCCATGTCAGTGATATAGTAGGCAAAACAGGTGAAGTTTACGCTGTTGAGTTCTCACAGAGAAGTATGAGAGATCTGATAGAGAAAGTATGCAGAAATCGATCTAATGTTAGACCAATTTTAGCAGATGCGAGAATACCTGCCGAATATAGATTACTTGTTCGTATTGTCGATTCAGTATACTCTGATGTAGCGCAACCTAATCAAGCCACACTACTCTCAGATAATGCAGACGTATACCTTAAGGAAAAAGGAAGAGCAATCATTGCTATCAAATCAAGAAGTATTGATGTTACACAAAGGCCAACTGATATTTTCAAAAAAGAAATTAAAATACTTGAAAACCGCGGATTTCATGTATCTGAAGTAATCAGACTTGAGCCATTCGATAAAGATCATGCCATGATAACATTAGGACGCTAAAGCGCACGCTACATTAAAGATAAAAATTCAAAACTACTAGTATAGTAAATATGGGTTCTTCTATCCTATGGATAACCTCTATTGTGTCAATCATAGGATTTGTCATAAACATAATTGTAATGTTGCTTGTTTTATCTCGAGGAAAGAAACTATATCATTTTCTTTTTGCATGTCTGCTACTTATAGGAGCTTTTTGGGATCTAGGTATATTTCTAATAATGATCCGGAACAGTTTTCACAATGAGATAATTCAATATCAAAATATCATAATTATACCATTTGGTTTCTTGCCTGCATTTTTTTTCCATTTTACAACGTCGTATCTTAACCAACCTCATAAAAAAAGCACAATCGTTCTCTATTGTTGCGGTATCTTGGGCTTAATTCTCTTAATCACAGGAAACTTCAACCCTGTTATAGGGGTTTATGATTATGGGTGGGGAACCGTCGCAAAACACGAACTTAACTTTCCGAATCTAACCTGGATTCCACTAACCTTTCTTTCAATATTTTTTTCATGTCTGCTCCTATTTCAAGCTCGTAAACGAGAAATTTCTCCTCTGATCAAACGTCATATCGGATACATCCTTATCAGCTTCATTGTTTTCAGCATAGCTCACTTGAAGATACTCTTAGTTTACGGTGTTGATGCCCCTTACTTTTTGCCTTTAGGTATGCTTCTCATCGATTCTTTTGGAGCAATAATTGGTATCGCAATCGTAAAAGACCGATTATTCGACATAACAGTCTTTGTCAGGAAAGGAATCGTCTATTCCATACTGGCTGCGCTTATCATTTTCATATTTGATTTCTCACAACATCTAATAGCAAAATACCTTGGAGACATATTAGGTGAACATTCAATCTACATTCATTTTGCCATCATTGCAGGTGTAGTTGGGTTATTCATGCCACTAAAACCAAGATTAGAACAAGTAATCAGTAATGTTTTTGCCAAGAAAAAAATCAAATTTTAACAATAGTATTGGAAAACACACATTGAAAATAAAACTCTCAACATAAACTATGATCATAATGAGAAAAACCAATAAGCAACTAGATAACCCCTAACAAACAAAACGAAATTAGTGCGTGAACGCTATACTGCACATTCGAAAGCAAACCAAAATTAACATACCCTAAATATTATCATAAACAAAAAGATTGGGACGCTAAAGCGTATGTTCTCTCGTTTAAAATATCACAAAAACAATCAGTTCTATACCTAAATGGGCGTTAAAAAAAGAAGATTAGAGAGTTTTCAATAACTCTTAGATAGACGTTTTGCTAAGATCAGGCGAGTTCGAAGCGGTCAAGGTTCATTACCTTGTTCCACGCAGCTACAAAGTCGTGTAGGAACCGCTCTTGGGAGTCCTCACATCCATAGACTTCCGCGACTGCTCGGAGCTGGGAGTTCGAACCGAAGATGAGGTCGACACGGGTCCCGGTCCACTTGAGTTCGCCCGTTGCGCGATCACGACCCTCGAACACGTCGTCGATTTCCGAGGCCGCCTTCCACGTCGTACTCATGTCGAGCAGATTCACAAAGAAGTCATTGGTTAGCGTCTCGGGTCGCTTGGTCAAGACGCCGTGTTGGGACTGTCCGAAGTTGGCATTCAAGACGCGTATACCACCAACGAGAACCGTCATCTCAGGCGCCGTCAACGTCAGCAGTTGTGCCCGATCGACCAGCAAATCCTCTGCCGATATGGTGAATCGGGTCTTGAGGTAGTTGCGGAAACCGTCTGCAGCTGGTTCGAGTACGGCGAATGATTCCACGTCAGTTTGCTCCTGCGACGCATCCGTGCGTCCCGGCGTGAAGGGAACCGTCACATCGTGACTGGCATTCTTGGCAGCTTGCTCGACGCCTGCACATCCGCCCAGAACGATCAAGTCGGCAAGCGACACCTTCTTCCCGCTGGACTGCACGTCGTTGAACTCCTTTTGGATTCCCTCAAGGGTCTGCAGCACAGTCTCCAGTTGGGCAGGCTGGTTAACTTCCCAATCCTTCTGCGGTGCAAGACGAATGCGCGCCCCGTTCGCACCGCCGCGCTTGTCGGAGCCACGGAACGTGGACGCCGACGCCCAAGCGGTCGAGACCAGTTGGGCAACAGACAGCCCCGAGGCAAGGATCTTGCCCTTGAGTTCTGCGATGTCCTGCGCGTCGATCAGCTCATGATCGACTGCGGGCACCGGATCTTGCCAGATCAGTTCCTCTGCCGGGACCTCAGGACCGACATAGCGCGAGCGGGGGCCCATGTCGCGGTGGGTCAGCTTGAACCACGCCCGGGCGAAGGCGTCCGCTATTTCCTCGGGGTTCTGCTGGTAACGCCGCGCGATCGGCTCGTAGATCGGATCGTAGCGAAGTGAGAGGTCCGCCGTGGTCATCATCGGCCGGTGCTTCTTCGACGGGTCGTGCGCGTCAACCACCATGTCCTCTTCGGCCACGTCCTTGGCCAGCCACTGATTCGCGCCGGCCGGGCTCTTGACCAGCTCCCACTCGTATTTGAACAGCACGTTCAGATACCCCATATCCCATTTGGTCGGGTTAGGTTTCCAGGCGCCCTCGATACCGCTGCCAATCGCATCGCCGCCCTTGCCGCTGCCGAAGCTGCTTTTCCAACCGAGTCCTTGCTCTTCTATGGGGGCGGCCTCAGGTTCCGGACCGACAAGCCTCGCATCGCCGGCGCCATGACATTTTCCGAAGGTGTGCCCGCCGGCGACGAGCGCGACCGTCTCTTCGTCGTTCATCGCCATGCGTGCGAAGGTCTCCCGAACGTCACGGCCGGAGGCGACCGGATCCGGGTTGCCGTTCGGACCTTCTGGGTTCACGTAGATCAGGCCCATCTGCACGGCGGCTAGCGGATTCTCGAGATCCCGGTCACTAGAGTAGCGCTTGTCGTCAAGCCACTTGCTTTCGGTTCCCCAGTAAATGTCCTCTTCCGGCTCCCAGATGTCAACGCGCCCGCCGCCGAAGCCGAAGGTCTTGACGCCCATCGACTCCAGTGCGCAGTTGCCGGCGAGGATCATGAGATCGGCCCATGAGATCTTCCTGCCATATTTCTGCTTGATCGGCCAGAGCAGCCTGCGTGCCTTGTCGAGATTCACGTTGTCGGGCCAGCTGTTGAGGGGTGCTAAGCGTTGGTTGCCGGACCCTGCCCCTCCGCGTCCGTCGCCAGTGCGGTAGGTGCCCGCGCTGTGCCACGCCATCCGGATGAAGAGCGGCCCGTAGTGGCCGTAGTCGGCCGGCCACCAGTCCTGCGAGTCGGTCATCAGCGCATACAGGTCCTTCTTCAGGGCCTTGAAGTCGAGTGTCTTGAACTCCTTCGCGTAGTTGAACGTCTCGCCCATAGGATTGACCTTGGAACAGTTCTGGTGAAGGATTTTCAGATTCAACTGGTTTGGCCACCAGTCTTGGGTTGATGTGCCTCTGCCAGTTGGTTCTTTAATTTTTCCGCCCATTATCGGGCGTTTGTTATCGTCATTCAAAAATTTGTCACCTTACGTTGTTTAATTTCATTCACTGTTGTGCTATTAATATTATGATTCAGCGCGCGCGCTATCTTTCAAGAGTGCAGGACCATAAACACCAGCATTCATACTATTCTGATCGTCGTCCACAGGTGATACAAAACTAGTTGTTAACTTCTTTTTCATTTTTGTTCCCTTGAAAAGTTAACATTAACAAATAATCAATATTATTTAAGTATTTGTACAATCTATTATATAACATAAAATCTTTATCAAATCAATTGACGAGCTAGTTCAAATGGATAAACTTGATCAATTCATCGAAGTCTTACACAAAAATGGTTTTAGAGCTACACCACAGAGACTAGAGATACTCAAAATATTAACTGAAAGTCACACACACCCCACAGTGGATGAAGTATATCAAAAAGTGAAAAATAAATTCCCAACGACTAGCCAAGCTACTGTATACAAAACAATTCAAGTCCTAAAAGAGGCTCGGAAAGTTCAGGAACTTACATTTTATGATGAAAAGACTAGACTCGACGTGAACATGGAGCCTCATATAAATCAAGTCTGCCTAAAATGCAAAAAAATATCTGATCGTCACGATCCTAAGATTAAAGAATTTGTAAAATATCACTCAAAAAAATCATCATTTAAAAATGAGAGTCAAAGAATTGATTTCTATGGGACATGCAAGCTATGCCAGTAGACAAATCAAATGCTAACATATTTAATTTAACATGCACGTTGTACCCGCTATAATCCGTTTTAGAAAAAAAATAAAATTAACAACCATCCAATATTATCAAAAACAAAAAGATTAGGACGCTAGTTTTGTTATGTCAGAGAGTCAAATTGATAAGATTTTTAGAGCCATGATGGAAGAAGAAGTCAGAAGTCTAAATCATCATTTACCAAAAACAAGGAAGCCCCTAAAGACTCTACTTAAAGAGGAGACTCCGTCAGTTGAAACTCAAGATGGAAGATCCATATTAATAAAAAAAGAAGAGATCATTAAATTATCAGACATTATACCTTCACATCTACAGGATAAAATTCAACTGCCCATTATAATACAAAGAAGATTTGACCTTGGAAAATCCATCTATACAGTAATAGGAAACAAACTCGAAGAGTTCACTTTAAAAAAAGCTCTTGAACTAAATGATCACGATTTTAATGAATATGAGAAAGAGGAACCATTTCATATTTTCAAACCATACTTATCGGAATTAATCCGTATGTTTCACACTCTAATTGTAATAGGTTTTGGAAAGCCGGAATCTCTTTCCGAGCTATAATTCAGACTCTAAATTCTTGAAAGTTTTCCAAGTTCTTCTTACAATTGGCAGATTACATCCATCAGTCATGATCCATTTCTTTACAAACCTTCTAGTCTTTGGATCTGATGGATATCCAGAACCAAAATCACCGTAAGTCTCATGGAGACTTTCAATTACCTCATCTCTTTTCTGCTTGGCAATGATCGATGCTGCAGAGACGATAGGATATTTTTGATCTGCTTTATGTTCGGAAATGATTTTCATAGACAGACTTAGCTTCTGAATTATTTGACATGCAAATCTTTCAGGACTCCTATCTGGAGCATCAACATATGCTATATCAGGCTTTAGTCTATCTAGAATTTTTGCTACGAATTTCACCTCCAATTGATTTAATCGTTTTAATGGTCTTCCCCTTAGAACAATTGAATCTATCTCCTGAGGCGTTATCTCGAACAACACATGTTCTTTTGCAAGACTGATTATTTTTGGTGTTAGAATTTCACGTGATTTTCTTGTGTGAAGTTTTGAGTCTTTGATTCCTAGATTAGAAAGCCGGGAAACCTTATTCTCATTAATAGTTAATCCTGCAATTACTAGTGGACCTATAATTGGACCTTTTGGGAAGCCAAATGTTTGACTTTCTCCCAGCCTCGTCCACGCCAGCGATGTAGACTATCTAAATTGCCCTCCAATCAGCTCTAGGATAAATCCCTTGAATTCAATATTACTAAAAATATTCGATTCAATATTTCTTTTCAATTTTTTTCAAAATTTCCTTCGATATTTTATCAACCTGAATATTCCGATTTTCATATGTTATTTCAATGATCTTAGGAAGATCAGTAATATCTAGGATTTTCATGAGATTATTGCATAATTTGAATTGGACTGTTCCTAAGAATGGTTTGCTTCCGCGAATTGCCATAGCTACGGTCTTTCTAAAATATATACTAGTAATTTCCATAGGTCCAGTTTCATCAACGACAACTAAATCGATTTCTGGCCGGTTCAAGCTGTTTGTTATTGCAGCAACTCCAACTTCATCTAGATCCTCGACATTGACTACATACTTTCCTATCTTACTACCTTTCTTTAAATTAGTGTGCGCAAGAATTCCTTTCTTCCCAGTATGAATATCTAATATCTCAAATCCAAGGCGTTTTTGTTTATCTCTGATTTCTTTGGTCATCATACCTCCGACAATGTATCCTTTGTCTTTAACAATTTCAACAACATTTGAGATTAAAGTGGTCTTACCTATACCAGGCATGCCTGTAACCATTATTGCTTCATACATAATCGCCATACCTCATTCTGTCACAGCATTTATCAAGACTTTTTGAAATCAATATTGATAGTAGAAAGTTTATGAGTTATACCTGAGGTGTGCAGCCATTCATTCCACATTACCCTTCAAGACTAAGAGTGTTATTGAGGGGCCAATTAAATTAGTTCTGCCTACAGAGTCTGACCAAAAACCTGCGGATCCAAATGTTTTTTACAATCCCCGAATGAGCCTGAATCGTGATATTTCTGTATTGGCTGCTCAGTGCTTTCAATCCCATCTTCAAAGATCAATTAGAATTGCTGACCCTCTAACTGGTTCTGGAATTCGAGGTCTAAGATACGCGGTTGAAGTAGACTCAAATTCTGTGTTATTAAATGATATAGAACCCGATGCTGTTTTGTTTGCTCTCCATAATATGTTGAATAACAATCTTCAGGATAAGACTGATATTCAATGCATGGATGCGAATATCTTCCTGAATTTACATTCTATACCTGGTAAGAGACTAGATTTGATAGATCTTGATCCTTATGGATCACCTGTAAAATACATAGATTCAGCTTTAAGAGCCTTGATTAATGGAGGCTTTTTAGCCATAACGGCAACTGATATGGCTGTTCTATGTGGAGCCAAGCCTCGTCCTTGTTTGAGAAAATATGGGGGAAAACCGCTCAGAAGTGAGTATTCACGAGAAGTTGCTTTAAGACTTCTTTTCGGTTCTGTTGTGACATCAGCTTGTAAACAAGACATGACAGTTAACGCAAAATTTTCCCATAGCACAGATCATTATATTCGCATCTTCGTAAATGTAAATCGTTCAGCCACAGAAGCAAATAATACACTCGCCGAAATGGGGTATATTTTACATTGCTTTCATTGTCTCAATAGAGTGATTTTAAAAGATCCTGCTAAACGTGGAAGATGTTCCATATGTGACAGTTCCACTGCTCTGGCTGGCCCATTGTATTTGGGCAGATTGACCGACCCAGAATTTTGTCTTAACATGATGGCCTCAACTAATAGTTTAAACAAGAAGTCTAATCGATTATCGAAAATTCTTTCTCTTATTAAAGATGAAGTTGAGGCTCCGCCAACGTACTATACTGTTGATTCAATTTGTCATCGACTCCATAAAGCACCTCCCAGTCCGAATCGGGTAATTGAAGATCTAAAATCTCAGGATTATTATGCAACAAAAACTCACTTTGACGGTGGAGGCTTTAAGACAAATGCTACTATCAAAGACATCATATCTGTAATGAATAATCTTAATTGAGTTCAACTTTTTTCCGTTTAAAACCTAGACCTAAAACATATAATTCTGAACTGGCGGTTCTTGATGCCTTCGGTTTGATAATCCTTGTCTGTCGAAAATTTTTCTTAAATTCTTTAATAAAAGGGTCTAATTCGTTTCCTTGAAAGACCTTAATTAGAAAATTCCCACCGGGTTTTAAAAATTTCTTAGTTATTTGCAGCGATCTTTTCGCTAGATGAATTTGTCGGAAGTGATCTAGCTCCCAGGTACCTGAGACGTCAGGTGCTATATCTGAGACAATTACATCAACATTTACTGGCAATTTTTTCATTAGATATTCGATAACTGATTTTGACATTATATCTAACTCAATAAAATCAGTTAGTGGACTATCTAAAGGTTCAATAGGTCGGATATCGACTGCAAATACATATCCTTCATTTCCAACAGTCTCAATTAATACTTGGGTCCAACCTCCAGGGGCAGCACCCAGATCGACTACTTGATCTCTTTTTCTGACGAACCTATAGCTTTTAATTATCTGAGAGAGCTTGAAAGCCGCCCGGCTACGGTACCCTCTCTCTTTTGCAAGCTTGAAATAATGATCTTTGCGTCTTTGCTCGATCCACGAAGAACTTTTTCTCAATGTTCAAACTTATGCGTATAAAGGACACTTCTTTTAATATTGTCGCATTTCATAAAACCAATTTTTATCATATTAATAAATGCTCTTTATGTGCTGTTTATAGATTGGAATAATCACTCCAATATGTAAGAGAACTAGAATCATACGAATAATGCAGATTAATAATTATTGAAATTAAGTATGCCCTACTTCCCCAGCACCCTAAATAACTTAGGTAATTTCTATTGAGAGTTGTTTATCGCCAGATTCTTCAGCCAAAAAGTTAGTTTATTACACTTATTGGGAGAGACTGTCCCAACTTCACTACATCTATTCTCAAAATCACAGAAGGAACATGGAATCGCGATTATCGTTTCGACCTTAGGAATTCGCCTCTTAGCTGAAACTCTATATGTCCATCTGCCATCAAAAAGCTCTTTCTTACGCTGAATTAGTTTTTTTCTTTCAAGCCTTAGAATTGCTCTTGAGCCTTCACGACTATCAGCCGTAATAGTTTTCCAGAGCTCTGACTGAATTACTCCATCCTCACCAGCGTTCATAACTATGTTAAGAACGTCCTGTTCTGTTGTGCCTCGTCTCGCCAAAAAATCACCGTTGGTGGATCAATAATTATGTGTCAAGACTATTAAATGTTAAAAAGTCAGCAGAATGACTTTGAATTTCTTATACTAAATATTAAGAAAAGACTGATCTGCGACATTTAGATGCATATGTTACTCAACTCGTTGCCATTTTGTTCCTTCTGGCGAATCTTCGATAGATATATTCATAGAACTTAGTTTTTCTCTTATTCTATCTGCAGCCTTCCAATCATTTCTCTTTCTCGCTTCATCTCTTAGTTCAATAATCAGCTCTACACAGTCTTCGAGCGCTTTGGGTTCAGAAGCAGCAACACCTTCAAGATTAACCCCGAAAACAGTACAGAAATCATCAAGTATTTGGATACTTTCAGAAATAACCCTAACATCAGGAGCTTCTTTGACATATGCTTCCAATTTTTTAGAAAAAGATATCATGACAGATAGTGCAACCGGTGTGTTGAAATCATCATCCATTGCTTCCATAAACTTATTCTTGTGACTCTGGATATCATCTAAGTAATTCGAGTCCTTATTTTCCCCTTTCGATCTCTTTATGTCAAGCGCATTTTTTGCCATATTATATGCATTTGATATTGTTCGAAAATTCCCTCTAGCGTTTTCTAGATTCTTCTCATTGTAATCAATAGGGCTTCGATAATGGCTTGAGGCAAAGAATATTCGTAAAACATTGAAGTCATATTTTTGTAAGATCTCTTTGATTGTTACAAAGTTGCCAAGAGATTTAGACATCTTATGTCCTCTTACATTAACCAAACCAGTATGGATCCAATATTTGACTAGAGGTTTTTTCCCAGTGACGGCTTCGGCTTGTGCGATTTCTGCTTCGTGATGAGGAAAAACTAGCTCAAGAGCGCCTCCGTGAATATCATATTGTGGTCCAAAGTAGGTTTCAGTTATGGCCGTATCCTCAATATGCCATCCAGGTCTTCCCCATCCCCAGGGACTATTCCAACCTAGCTCATCTTTGCTTCGACTTTTCCATAATGAAAAATCACTGGGATCTTTCTTTCTTGGGTCGGGTTCGATTCTATGTTTTTGAAGTTCTTCAGGTTTCTGTCCAGATAATCTACCATAGTCTGGAAACTTTGAAATTGTAAAATAAATATCTCCATTTACTCGATAGGCATAACCTTTCTCTAGAAGTCTTTGTATCTGATCAATCATTTCCGGAATATGCTCTGACGCTTTTGCAAAAATATTCGTAGATAACATATTTAGTGAGGACATATCATCTAGAAATTCTTTGTTGAAATTTTTTGAAAGCTCCAATGGATTTATTTTTCTCTGTTTTGCTCTTTCGATTATTTTATCGTCGACATCAGTTATGTTCATCAGGTAGAAAAGGCTAAATCCCTTATATCTCAAGTATCTTGCGATTACATCATATGCAAGATATGTTCTTGCATGTCCAATATGGGCATGATCATAGACTGTTGGACCACACACAAACATATTCACTCTATTTTCATGAATGGGTTTGAATTCTTCCTCTGTGCCACTCATCGTATTCATTACTCGAAAGACCATTCGATTATGACGCCTGCCGATACTGTATTAATTCAAAGGCTTAAAGTTTGTATCCGAGTTTCCTTAAAAGCGATTTTCTTTCCACAACTTCCTTCTCAGTTTCAATACCTTTAGGAGGACTTCCATCAATTACTCCTATAATTCCTCTACCCAAATTACTCTCAGCCAATATCACTTCGACCGGATTTGCAGTTGCACAGTAGATGTTACATACTTCTGGAATATTTTTTATCGAATTCAGGATATTTATGGGGTAGAGATTTCTTAGCATAATAATGAATGTATGACCTGCTGAAATATTCAACAAGTTTTTGACTGCCAAATCAATAAGTTCAGGATCATTGCCAGATCTTCTTATCAAGCATGGACCCGAAGATTCAGAGAATGCGATTCCAAATTTTGCGCCAGGAACTCCTCCCGATACGGCTTCATGGAGATCCTCAATAGTCTTGATGAAATGGCATTGTCCTAAGATAATATTCACGCCTTCTGGCCTATCTATCTTCGTAGTGTTCCATTTAACTTCTGACATGTTGATCTCCTAACAATTGGTATAAAATACATTTTAAAAAAAGGGATAATGATTAAAAAAGTCGATAAGTATAGGGCTCTTCAAAATCCGATGGACTATTCTAAATTGGAACCTCTATTACGAGACGTTCTAGAAGTTCTTTGTACCTGTTTCGTATTGTGACTTCAGTAACATTGGCAATCTCAGCTATCTCTCTTTGAGTTTTTCTTTCATTCGTAAGTACTGTCGCCACATAAGTTGCCGCGGCAGCGATTCCGGTTGGACCTCTACCACTTGTCAACTTGATCTTCTTTGCAGTCTCAAGAATCTTTATCGCAATTGCTTCGGCCCGACCCGATATAATTAGTTTGTTTGAGAATCGCGCAGCATAGTGTCTACTTGTGGATGGTGGAACAAAGGTTCCCAGTTCTCTAACCATGAATCTATAACTTCTTCCAACATCTTTTTTGTTGAGGCCTGCGGCTTCAGCGATTTCTTCTAGGGTTCTAGCTATCCCGCATTGACGACACGACATATAGATTGCTGCGGCAGTAACATTATGGATGGACCTTCCTCTTATCAATCGTTTCTTTATGGCTTTTCTGTAGATGACTGAAGCGGTTTCGAGAATGTTCTTGGGAAGATTAAGAGTTGAGGAGAGTTTACTTAGATCTGAAAGAGCAACTGCAAGATTTCTCTCAGTAGCATCTGAGACTCTAACTCTTCTCTGCCATTTCCTTAAAGTGTAGAGTTCAACTCTCTGTGAAGAGGATAATTTCTTGCCTGAGGTTCCTCTATTTTGCCAGTCAATAGTCGTTGAGAGGCCTTTATCATGGATTGTGAATGTCATAGGAGCGCCTACTCTCGCTCTTCGAGTTCTTTGCTCATCATCAAATGCTCGCCACTCAGGGGTCGTGTCAGCAATTTTTTCGGTTACGACACAGCCACAACCCATGCAGACTAACTCGGCAGCCTCATAATCTCTCATGAGTTTAGCTTTACCACATTCAGGACAAGTGCGAACCTTTTGGCTAGTTTCTTCGACTTCACTTGATGTCGGGTTATTTTCCTTGGACACTTGACACCACTATTCTGAGTATACTACTTTTCCAACAAGCGATAATGGGTCGGATACCTTTGGAGTTATCGATATGTAGGGGCTATTAACTGGCCCGAAAATGTCTTGTATCTTTCCAACCTCTCTAAGCTTGCTATTAAATACTCTTTCTCCAAGTCTCAAATTAATATCTGAATTAAGTCTCAAAATTAATTTTCCATTCTTTGACATATGTAATATGTTGTTAAGCCTCCTCAAAAATCCACACTTGTTATATTAACAAGAAATCGATTGGCAGTTGAACCTATATTAACGTAGCGTTACTTTACAAGTTAAAAAAAAATAAAAGTAAATCCAAGATGTTTTCACAGAAAAAAATTACCCTCACTTGTTACAATTTTTATTGCATCTAGTTGAGTTAATCCATTTCGACAGCTCGTCAACCAGCAAACATTATGTTAAGTTAATCAAATTTCCTGTTTCCATATCAACCGAAAGGCCAGGGGCAAGATCTTTCAATTTAGATCCAAACTCTTTAGATTTTAAAATTTCAAGAAATATTTGAATTGATTCTTTATTGATTCTAGTATTATTTATGGCGAAATCAAATCTTTCGAATGAATGACTGACGAAATCTAGTCCATTTTGTTCCGCAACAGTTCTAATACCAAATCCAACATCAACTTTCCCTTGTGACACTGCTGATGCCACAGCTGTGTGAGACTTTGCTTCTAAATCGTAACCATTTATTTTTTTTACTAGTTCCTGTAATGACATATTTTTATTCTTCGCAACATGTCCAAGAGACATATCGATTAAAATCCTAGTTCCTGAACCCCGATTACGATTAATGAAATGGATTTCAGAATTCAATAGATCTGAAAAATTATTAACTTTATTTGCACTATTCTTTCTTGTCATGAATCCTTGTTCTCTAACATAACCTCTTACCAAAATAATTTTACTTTCTAAATCTAATTTTTTTATAAACGACTTGTTATAATCACCTGAGTTTTCATCGAGCAGATGTATTCCCGCGAGATCTGCTTCACCTCTTTTTAAAGCTTGAAGACCTCCCATAGATCCAACATTTATGATCTTTCCTAGGACTGGCTTTGTTTTTTCTGACATAACTTTAAGAAGAATATCTATTCCGATACAATGACTTCCGACAATAAGAATATCTGAAGGCCTAATGTTTTGGTTGAAAAGATGAACTTGGACGGTTTCGCCCTCCGGTACGACATCTCTATCGGATGAAACCCTTACGAACCCATCAGCAAGTGCTAAAGAGGTTATCGCACCCGAACCTGCCAAGGTAGGATAAGCAAGATAATTTCCAGACTCTTCCTTAACAATATGGACAGGAAGCAATTCTTGTTTCCCTCTCACAGATATTGTTTTGAACGCAAGCCTCGCATACATTGAAGGCATATGAACGTCAAAACTTATGCCAGCCAATCTTCTTATCGTCGGTTTGACAAGTTCATAAAAAACCATTAAAGCTGATGTAGGATTCCCCGGTAATGCAAACAGTGGTTTTCCAGCTACGATAGCTACCAGCGCAGGTTTACCTGGTTTAACTGCCAAGCCATTTGCAATTATCTGAGAACTTTTTATTGAAGATATTATCTTGGGAATAAGATCACGACTACCAGCAGATGTACTTCCAGAAGTTAAAACTAGGTCAGCTGACTCAACTGCTCTTTTCAGAATATTTCTTATCTCATCTTCATCATCAGGTACGATACCAAGTATGATTGGAGTTCCACCAGATTCATAGACCGCAGCAGCTATGGAGTAAGCATTTATATCAAAAATTTTCATTCTATTTAATTCCGAACCGGGTGGAATCAACTCATTTCCTGTAGACAATATAGCTACTTTGGGAGAACCAATTACGATAACATTTTTTCTGCCAATAGCAGCCATAATTGCTATTTCTCTCGATGTGATAATTTGACTTCTTCTCAGAACAACTTCGCCAGCCATAATATCCGAACCCGCTGCCATAACATTCTCACCTGGCGTTACAGATCGAGAAATCTCCACTTCATTATCTGAGGTTCTGGTGAACTCCACCATTATAACTGCATTGGCACCTATCGGTATCGGAGCTCCTGTAGAAATTTCTGATGTTTCTCCTTCATGCAGGGTTATAGTTGGAATTATTCCTGGTTCTGAGTTACCAACTAATTTTAAAATCCTAGTTTTAACTTCATTGGCACCAAAAGTATCTTGAGCCTTGACAGCATATCCATCCATGGTCGATCTATCGAATCCAGGTACATCTATTCTTGAAGTTACGTCCTCTGCTAGAACCTTTCCTAAAGAATTAGTCAATTCGACTTCACGTGTAGAACAAGTCATTGAAATAGCAGTATCAATTCTTGATTTGACTTCTTCTATTGTTAAAAGTGGTCTGAAAATTCTTCGCTCGATCAATCATGATTCACATCCACGATTCAGTCTGCAATTTGCTGAGTCCAAAATCTGTGAATCATAGCAGAAGTACTAACTATTTTATTATCGCTCTATTTTTCTTAATCTGTTCTGCCAATTTTAGCAACAGATTTCTTTTACTGCTTCCTTGTTTATCAACAACCAGATTTCCTGTATGTTCCCACCATGAGTCTGATCTTGCTGACTCTTTAATAATTTCAAATTTCAATCCTAATTGTTCTGCCGCCATTGAAATCTCATTCAACTTCGGCGACTTTATACAATATTCTTTACTTAGTTTCCTACCATGGGCTGCCGTCTTTAAAGAATTCATGTTGGCAGGCCAGATTACAGCCTTTCCTAGCTGTTTCATAACACATCCAGCAGCCTATCTTGGTTTCATCAAAATTGCATTAACAACGCCGTCTTGTCCCGGTCTTGAGGTTACGTGAGCTTCACCCAAAGGAGTAGCAATTATAGCCCCTTTTGTGATTATACCTCTCCTTTCATAATCAACATTTGAGGGGTTTCTAACTACATTTGTTATCTCAACTTTCTTCGTTACATTAGTCGATGGATCAGTGACATTGGCAATGTTGCAAGACAGGAGTCTAAGCTTCATATTTCCTCCACGGACGATAGATCTTTTCCTTTTTGTCTCTCCAACAGCTGTTTGTGCAGCTGTACCGCCTATTTCATAGCTTCGTTTTCTTCGGTGGGTTCGTCTTTTTCCACCAGTTTTTTTCCGCTTTTTCTGACCACCATGCCACTGAGGCATCTTACGCATACACCTTTAGATTTTTAGATTCTCCACATTCCTGCGTCATATAAGCGTTTTGTAATGGCGTCGATTCTTATTCATAATCATTGGAATTTAGCTTTTGATGATTGGTTTTAAATCTAAAGGTTTTCCAGATAACTTCTTATCTTTGGACTTTTGTTGTTCGAACATTTTCTGGAGTTGTTGCTTCATGGTACGAGAATCACTGCTAAGACTGAAATAATCAGAAAATACAGGTGTAGTCTTTAGTATTTTTGTTCTACCTAGTTTTTCCTCGGAGATTAAACCTCTTTCTCTGAGAATCTTGATATGAGCATAGGCCAAATTTCCTCTAACTTTCACTACATAGGCTTGTGTTACAGGTTGTTTGATAGCTATGAATGATAAGGTCTTGAGAGGTCCTCTCGTTAAGAGTTTTCTAGTTACTAACTTCATTACTCCTTGAACAAGGTCAGGTCGTAATTGCATTACATATCTGCCATCATGTAGTCGTAGTAATTCTAAACCTCCATTTATTTCTTTGTACCGTGTTATCAGAATTTCAGCCAGGGACTTAACGGCCTCTTTGGATTTTTCATAGATAAGGGAAGAAAGTGTATCGACATCTAGTGGTCTTCCGGCCGCATACAAAGCTGCCTCTATGAGGTCAATCTTACGCTTATCTTTAACTTTTAGGATATTGTATTGTTGCTGTGTCTTCACGAGGACTTTTCACCTTAATCATTATGTCAGTGGAATCTGGATTCTGAAACAGTTCAACCTTTTCTCTACTTGCAAGAAACAGTATCAATATGAAAGTCCTTACAATTTCCAGTATATCCATTTTAATAGTCAGGTTTGTGAAAGAGATTTGTTGAAGATTACTGAATTCATGGCTAAGTTTATGATATAATGTCTCCAGATGGTCTTGAACATTGGTAATAAAGTCGTCAAGTTCCTCAACTAAGGGGACAGGTTTGAGATCTGAAGTTTTATGTGAAAGTAATTGAACTTCGCTTTTGATGACTTCTTCAATAGATTGCAGTACTTCAGATAGTGGAGTTGCTGTGTATTCAAATCTTAACGGTAGCGGAAGCGGAGGTGGAACATCTTCATAAAGCCTTTGTGGTGGAGGTCGTGGTGGATCCTCCATTTTAAGAACTAATTCAGATTTCATCCTATGAATTATCGATGAACTCAAAAGTGCTGTTCCGGATGCTGAGAAATCTATATGGCCCTTATCTTTCATTTCGGTGAGAAAGGCGTTTAGTAAATTTGTTATGTTCACATCCCAAGGTTTAACCCGATGTAGCCTCAAAAGATCAAATAAGATGAGATATGGATGCCTCATCCAGAAGGGTTTTTTAGTTTCCGACATTACTTCTAACCTCCGGTTTTGGGAGCGATATTACTTGAGAGAACCCTCCTTGAATGAATATCCCAAATACACCATCAGCCTTTGAAATTGTTGTGTCCTTTAAAGATACAACTATAAATTGGGAATCTTTAGAGCGTTCCTTAAGTAAATCTGCCAGCCTTTGTGAGTTGATCATGTCTAAATGTGCATCTATCTCATCGAACACGTAAAAAGGCATCGGATGAATTCCTTGTAGGGCTAATAGAAAGCATACAGTTGAAACTGATTTCTCGCCACCACTTGCACTTCCTATAGAAAGCTCTGCTTTTCCAGGAAATGCCAAATTCATGTCTAAACCTCCACTAAAGATGTTTTCTGGATTCTCTAGGACAAGTCCTCCCTTTCCACCGTCAGTGATTTTTGAGAATATTTCGTTAAAGTTGCGGTTCAGCTTTTCAAAAACATCCATGAAGGTTTCACGTTTCTTTTGTTCTAGCTCATTCATAAATTTCAGAATTGATCTTTTCTCTTCCTCAATTTCATTTATACGTATAGATAATTGTTTGTAGTTATTCTTCTGCTCTTCGTATTGTGATACCGCAAGCTCGTTTGTAGCTCCAATTTTTTCTAATTCATTTTTCAGTAAGTTAAGATTTTGTTCGATTTGTTTAATATCGTTTTGGGAGACACTAGATTGTTCCTGAAATCCTTTTCTCGTCAATTCCTCCAGTAAATACTTCTTTTCAAGTTCTTTTTTGTTAAGTTCAAGGTTCAACCTATTTATTTCTGAGTTTATTGGGGCCTTTTCCTTTTCTATTCTATGAATGGATTCATCTAATTCTTCGATTTTTCTTTCATTATTCGCAGTTTCTCGTCTAAGTGATTTTAGCGATTCCGCCAATTTTTGTCTTTCTTTTGTCGCATCAGTTAATTTGGCGGTCCATTCTTTTTGTCCATTTTCAGCTGTTTGTATTTTATAATTAATTTCTTCCTCGCTTTTTTGGGAATATTTCAGTTGATTCTCTATTCGTTCCGTCGTTTGTGTTCGAGATTGGATCAACATGTCGATACTTGCAATTTTTGAATTAACTGAAGTTATTTTTCCTTTAAGGTCACTAAGTTCTTCAATTAGTTCAGAATATTGTTTTTCATTATTGTTCAATTCATTTGATCGTATGGTGTTTTTTAATGAAGCACGTTCAGTTTCTAATTGTTTAATAGTATACTCAATTTCTAATTTTTTCTTTACAGCAGATTCTAGATATTTTTCTGCGTTTTCAATTTGCTCAGTTAAAGCTTGAAGACTATCATTTATTTTCAATAATTCTTTTTCATTTATATCCATTTTTTCCTGAATGGATTTGAAGTTGATATCTGAATCTTCTAAAGATTTTTCTAGAACTATTTTTTCATCTTTTAAACGGGTGATTACTGTATTTATTGTGTCCAGTTCATCTTTATCTTTTTCAATTAATTGAGATAGTGAGGTTACCGCATTTTTAAAATCGTTTAAAGATCTTGATCTAGGTGCTATTGAACCTAAATCAATCGGCTCCCTAAAATGGCCTCCTTCTAACACACCCCCTGCTTCATAGAGATCCCCATTTAAGACAACACTTCTAAAACCTTCCAGAGCTGAATTATATGCAGCTCTCTGACTTTCAGCCAGAATAGTATCGCCTAAAACATAATTGGCAGCTGGCCCAACTAACGCATCATATTTGATGCAATCTATTACTCTTCCTAACACACCCTCGATATCCGGAATTTCTTTTATTGGTTGAGTATTGGCTACTAAATCCAAAGGTATTATTTTAATCCGACTAAGTTTATGCTTTTTTAATTGTTCAACACAAGTAAAAGCCGTTGCAATATCTCGAACAATAATAGATTCTGACCAATCGCCACATGCAGCAAGAACGGCTTTTTCAAATCTTTCATCAGGCTCAATTAGATCTCTAAAGCGACCGATTACGTTTGTTAGGTATCCTGAATTTTGTAGCTCTAAGAGTTCGTCTATTGCCATCATATCCGGAGCTAGAATATCCGCCATATTTCTTTTTGTATCGAATTCAACCATTGATTCATTAGCCATAGTCGCAATCTTTTCAGCTTCATTTAGCTGTTCTTGTTGCAGGTAAGATAGATCTGTATGATGTTTCATCTCTTCATTGATCTGATTCAATCTTTCTTTGTTTTGCTTTGCATATAATTGAGTCTCGTTATTCTTTTTTAAAAGATCATCAGTGGATTCTTTTAAAACACTTTTTCGAATATTAATATCTTTCAACTGTTCACGAAGGATTTCTATTTTTGCTGATTCAACATTTGATTGAGAATTCAGCTTCACATATTCTTCTCTAGCTATTTCATAATCATTTTCTAACTTATCCAAACTATCGGATTTTTCTATTACAGATGATTTAATATCATTTATTCTACCAGATAGTTCATTTACTAATTTCTGTTTATTTTCTAATAAGGTCTCTAGTTCCAAATTTGTTTTAGAATTTTTGGAAATTTCTTCTTTTAAAGAATTTATTTCATCCTGCTGCTGTTTATTATCTTCTTCAAGATTTTGTTTCTGACGTTGGAGAACGCTCAAGTTTGATTTGTTAGTATCTATCTCTGCCTTGAATCTACTTATTTCGGAATTTATTTCGCTAAGTTGTTCTTCAAGTTCTTCTAGCTTGCGCCCTCCTTTATCCATTAATCTGTCTCTCATCGTTTTTAGTTCATTTTCCATACTTGATTTAGAGTTTGAGACAGTTTCTAATTCATTCACAAGTTTATTCAATTGCGATTCTTTAGATTGATTTTCATTCTTGATATTTTCAATTTCTTTTTTAAGATCAGAAATCTTGTTTGATATTATCTGAGATTCAAGCCTTGCTATTTCTTTTATTAAAGTTGAATGTCTTAAGAAGTCATTTCTCTCTTTCTCAAGTGATTCAACTCGAAGCCGTACTTCGTCCACTCTCGCTGAAGCGATTCTTATATTTGTGTCCGCTTGATTGAGTTGAACTTGAGCTTCTGTCTTTCTTGTGTCATATATTCCTAATCCAACTAGATCTTCTACTATCTTACGCCTTTCTTCAGATGTTACTTCAGCTAGTCTAGTTATAGCATGTTGTGGAACAATATTGTAGCCACCTACATTGATATCGGCCGATGAAAGAAGTTCTGTGAGTTGTTTACGTGAGGATCTTCTACTATTTATCCTATAGATTCCTTCTCCACCCTTATGGAATTCACGTGATATAGTGACTGAGCTTGAATCGATTGGCAAACGCCTATCGCTATTATCAAATTGAACTGCAACATATACCGACTTTGGAGGATTCGCCACATTTGTTTTTGAGATTAGGTCAGAAATTGAACCCCCTCTCAATTCTTTTGGACTAAGTTCTCCTAATGCAAATCGTAAGGAATCAAGAATATTCGACTTTCCCGAACCATTAGGTCCAGTGATTACTGTTAGTCCCTGATTAAGCCTAACTGTGGCCTTTCTTCCGAAGGTTTTGAACCCTCTGAGATCGATCCTTTTGATGTATACCATTATCCTACATCATTCCTTACAGGGGTTAGACTTAATTTCTTCGGAAGTCTGCTCTCTTTTGTTTTCTATGACTCCTCTATTGAAATTTATTTTATTTACCGAATCGTCTTACTCTTTTTTGATAAGTTCTAATAGCACGTAGAAGGTCTATTTTCCTGAATTCAGGCCAAGAAACATCAATAAAACATAATTCACTATACGCAGATTGCCATAATAGAAATCCACTTAGTCGTTCCTCACCTGATGTTCGAATCATCAAATCTGGATAAGGATTCGGTAGATGAGCAGTGTAGAGGTATTTAGTGAAAGATTTTTCATTTATCTCGTCTATCCTGATTCGATTTTCTTGAGCCTCTTTGGCTATTCTCTTAGCAGCATCAATTATTTCTGCCCTGCCACCATATGCAATAGCCAAATTGAGATAGTGGCTATCGTATTTCTCTGTTATACCCTCGATTTTCTCTAATACTTTCTTTAGGCTCTGTGGAAGATAATCAAGCCTACCTATTGCTTTTATTCTCACTTTTTTATTATGTATTCTTGGATCAGAACCAAGTTTAGTTGCATACCTTTCAATTAATGATAAAATACCTTCAACCTCATTCATTGACCTTTGAAAATTTTCTGCAGAGAAAATAAAAACTGTAACTGTCTTCACATTAAGTCCTAAACACCAATCAAGAAAATTTTCTCCCACAATCGCACCTAGTTTATGACCCTCATTATTTTTCAAATTTCTTTCATGGGCCCATCTTCGATTTCCATCCAATATTATTCCGAGATGTCTTGGCATTTTGGTTTTTCTTACTTGCTCGATTAACCACTTCTCATATACCCTGTATACACCTGTTGCTTTGAGCAATCCTGAAAGCATAAGCCGTTCTCCAAATTCTTTTATCCACTATCTATACTAAAATTCAATGAAATAAGGCACAATATTCAATTATTTTGAATAATTGACTTAAATCTTCTCCAAATCTGAGCTAATTGAGAATCGTTTCTATTCTAGGTATTTCAGATTTTTTTGTGCTCCATTAAAGCTTTGAATTCCTCAAGTGATATTTTTCGACCCTTACCGAGTTTTGTTGATCCTGATTCAAGTAATTTTGCAGTAAACTCATTAGCTTTCTTTAGACGTTCAGACTCCTCGTCACCATAGAACTCTTTTCGAAGTTTCTTCATCTCTATGGTATTAGCTATTAGTTCCTGTTCTGCCAGTTCAGCCTGGGTTTTCGCCTGTAGATATTTTTGATGCGCTTCATCTGCTCTCGATTTTGTTTCTCTTAGTTTAGCCACCAATTGCATCATTTCTTCATGTAATCTCTGGCTACTCTCTGCACCTTCTAAAAGTTGCTTATGAATTGATTGCGCATTCTTCCTGATGGAAGTTATTTCTTTTTTTTCTCCTGTGACCGCGTCTTGAATTCCCTTAACTTGTTCGAGCTTGGATAGTTGTTCCTCTAATCCCTTCACTTGAATTAGCATCCTATTCTCTTCTCTCATATCAATTGAAGATGTCTGTATCTTCCATTCAATTTCTTCGAGAGCCTTTTTTGTTTTATTTATATTTCCCCTCACTTCTGGTCGAATTTCCTTAAGATCCGTTATGAGCGCACTAGCTTTATTCTGTTTCTCAGAAATCTGCTCTCGCAATTTATCTCTAGAATTCTTGAGATTCTTGACTTCGTCATTGATAGCATCTCTTTGACTTTTTATTGCTCTAATCTTTTCACCTAATTCCTTTAGTTCTGAATTCAATAGATTACGTTTACCAATCCATGTCTTACATTCATTACGAAAACGAATGTGTTTTTCCTTTTGATCTTCAATTTTTTTAGCAATATCATCGATTGCTTTATGTTTGGACTCCGATGTAGTTTCGACCAGCTTCGTTACACCCTTTGATTACATGTTTTCATTGGATAGCACACATTATCTTATGTTGATAACAACAAATTTTTGTTTGTTAATTATAGGAGACAAGATGGTCATCCTTGATATTGCCCAACTATATACTTACTGGCTTTTCAGTAGACGAATATCCACATTTTTCACATACATATTTGAACATGTAACTGTAGTCTCTAATTGAAGCTTTCTTCGATAGAATTGCCCCACATTTTGGACATTTCTCGATATTTTCTTCTTTCACTTGTATAGCCTTCAGCACTAAGTGTTTTTCAGTATTTGTTTAGATATTTACCTATCTTAAGGATATTATTTCCAAAATGGAGATAAAGAAATTTATGTTTACCAATCTTTGGCAAGTTTATCCAACACCTTTCCGGCGAAATTTTCTTCACGTGGGATCCATTTGAATGTAATGTCTCTATCACGAGATAGAGCCCTCACTTTTGAAGCCAATTTTCTTAGCTCAGAGTTTCTTATTTTATATTCTCTTTCTAATTGTTTTACTGCCAGAAGACTGTCTGAGTATATTGTCATCTCTACGTGTGTTAGCTCTTGGAGAGCAGCTATTATTGCTTTGTATTCGGCCTGATTGTTCGTCAACAGCTCTTCTCTGAATATTTTGGGTTTTTTTCCAAGGATGAGATAGCAATACGTTCCATTCTTCCCTGAACCGTCAACATAAACATCCAAGCTTCACACGACAGAATTCGGAGCGCATGTAGATGAGCTAAGCCTTATCAATTAAGATTCGTGCATCTACTACACTAGCACCTTTCTCATATGCCATTATCGGATTTAGATCCATTTGATTTATCATAGGTAGATCCATTAAAAGTCTACTTGCAGCCAACAATATTTTAACAATAGCCTCCTCATCTACTGGAGGCTGGCCTCGATATCCCTGAAGAATTGGGTAAGCTTTGATTTCCTTTATCATTGATTTGGCATCTGATTCATCAATGGGCGCAATTCTAAAAGTCACGTCTTTTAATATCTCTACGAACACGCCGCCTAGACCGAACATCAAGGTCTGTCCAAATTGCGGATCTTTTAATCCACCTATAATTATCTCGGTTCCCTTGGGAGCCATTTTCTGTACTAATATACCTTGTATTTTAGCATCGGTCTTGTAACGTTTTGAGCTATCAATGATCTGATTATATGCTTTTTCAACATCATCAGCATTATTCAAACCAATGATGACTCCACCTGCATCCGTCTTATGTAAAATATCCGGTGAGACAATCTTTAAGACAATTGGATATCCAAAACTCTCCGATATTTTGACTGCTTCTTCTGCATTTGTTGCTACCGAAAAATCAGGTGTGGATATTCCATATTCTTTGCATATAGTCTTAGCCTCAGGTTCGATAAGGGCTAATCTATTTTCATTTAGAACATTTTTGATAATTGTCTCTGAATCTCTTCCCATCAGTTGCACCTACACTCAATACAAGATGATACCATAGCTAGTTCAATTCTTATTATGTTATATGTCTTATCCGTGATCATAATCATATGATAGTCCGATATACAGCTTTTTTCGAACTACTCTTCGAATTCGACACTTAAGCGTTTCTCCATATTGTGATAGAATAAAAATTAATCGGAAAAAAGAGTTTCAATCATGGTCTAGGTTCTTCTCCTCCAAGCAATATTCTTGTAAGATAAGCATGTAGGTTTATGAATCCTATTTCTTGCTTTGATGCTATTGGTATGAGATCGAAATTCATACCTGTTCTTAAAATCGCTTCTGATAAATCTCTACCAATGATTCCGGCAGTCTTGTTCTGCAAAGTATCGAGCGCTTCAATTAACTTTGAATGATCGTCAGACCAATCAAGAGTCTCCTGAAGTTTCTCTTCTTCCATTAGATCTTGCTTTGATAAAACATGAACCTGTGGTTTAAGGAGTCTTGAGTGAATCGCTGCTGCAAGAAACGTATTTGAAATATAATTTAGTGGAGTGGATGAAAATACTCCATCAAATAAATAAACAACTGCTTTGGGGCAATTGGCAATACCATCTACTATAAATGGCCCACAATTCCTTAGCGCAAACAACTCAATTTGACCTGGAGTATCAATAAGCACTATATCTGCTTCAAGATCTTCTAAGTCATCTCTAATTGTTTCTATATTATCACCAATCAGATCTGCGGCAACAATAAGAGCACCATTTGGACCAAGTTGATATTTCTCCATTATTTCTTCCAGACTAATTTGGGTTCTAACATCAATGTCTGGAGTATATTGAAGATTTGTGACTCCTGGATCAAGATTTACCGCAACTGCATTCTGTTCATTAAGTTTTAGCCATTCTTTGAAATTTCCAACCAATGAGGACTTTCCAGATCCTGCCATACCCACAATAAAAATTATATTCATTAGAATTGACCTTCATTCACATTTAGAAGAAAGGCTTCTCTATTTGATGGTATCCCTGTTTAGATTCATCCACTCAATAGCGCGAGCGCTTGTTTACTTAGAAGTCTATTCATTAATATGAGTGCTTGCATTATTCGATTCTCACCTGTTTTTTGCTTTATTGATTGGGCAGTAAAATGAAGTTCTAGAAAACCCTCCATGTTCCCTTCTCCTGTCTGCGCATGTGATTTAATATATACTTGATTGATTTCTGCTAATACCTCATCGATTAATGGTGCGATTTGAGATTCAAGTAGTCCGTTTATTATGAAACTTGTTTCATAGAAATAACTGGCGGCACTTTTTTTCTTTATTAGACCAGTTATATTATCGATAAAAATTGTTTTAAGTTCTGTTGGGACACCAGGAAGAATTAGAAAGTCTACATTGTTATTAGTTAACATCACTGCAGGAGCTGTACCAACTGGGTTTTGAATAGCTTTAGCACCCTTCGGGAGCATAGCCATTTTCAACCTTGGTTGTGTAAGTTCATATCTCTTACGTTTGAATACTTTTGAATATCTTGACCTTACAAGTTTCAGTGCAGCCTCATCTAATTTTAGTTTCCTATCGAAAGCTTTGGCGAATCCTTGAAGGGTTTTATCATCAAATGTTGGACCTAACCCTCCCGTTGTTATTACTAGATTCGGTTTTCTTCTAACAATTTCTTTAAGGGTTAATGCAATAATCTTGACGTCATCTTCGATAATAGTGACTCTTCTTACTTCACCTCCTAACTTGGTTATCTTTTCGGATAGCCATTGCGCATTGGTATTCAGTGTCTTACCTATCAGCAATTCATTACCTATACATAGTAATTCGACTTTGTAAATCAATTAGAATAAAGTCCCAAGACTCAATCTTTCTTCGATAGCCACCATTTCAGGTATTCGTTTTGTCTCTTTTTCCTCTGATCAAACGACTTATCCTGTCTATCCAAAATTTCTTCTTTTGCTTCCATAAGTTGTTGGGGTGTAAAAGTTAATCCGCAACTCTTACAAATATTATGCTTGAGTACTGGATCGTAAGTTAGCTCTCCACCACATTCTGGACAAAACCGCGCCATTCTACAACAACTCTTAAGACTGACAGAACTACAGTTGGCAGATCATATTATAAGAGTTTATATTCATTTCTCAATCTCGGGAAGTAGAAGGCACATAGTAATATTCCCCTATATCTTTCTGTGAACGGTCAAGTTTACTATCTAATTTATTGACTCTTGGTCGGCCTGAATCTGGATCTCTTCTGAAGGTTATACTCATAGATGAAAGAAACGAGTTCATTCCATCCCTCAGTGATATTGGTTTATGTGCTAAACCAGATACTCCAGGATCTCCATCAAATATCATCAATCGATCGGAGATGAAGTCTTGAGCAACAATATCATGTTCAACAACGAAAACAAACGCAGCTCGTTCTTCTGCAATTCTACGCATAAGCTTGGCAACAACTAATCTTTCTTCTACATCTAAATATGCACTTGGTTCATCCAGAAGATAGATTTGAGCGCTTCTGGAAAGACAAGCTGTTATTGCAATCCTTTGAAGTTCTCCTCCACTCAAGTCTCGAAGATTTCTATCTAAAAGCTTGTTAATCCCTAGCGGTCTTACGAATTCAGTCTCAAACTTATCTGTTCCGTAAGTCGAACTTACCAAACTAGAAAATAATGACCTGACTTCTCCAGTATATTCAGTAGAGATATATTGAGGTTTATAACTTAAGTCAAAACCTTTGAGAGGGCTTTCTTCTTTATCAGAATCATTTGTCCCAGCTAAAAATTTGATGAATGTTGTTTTACCGATACCATTTGGGCCTAATATGCCAACAACTTCACCTTGAGAAATCTCACCACTATTTATTTTGAGTTCAAAGTCTCCTCTTCTTAAGAGTTTATCTTTCCAACCAAGCTTAGAGGTTCTTCCAATTTTTGATTCTCTTGCAGGTTTAAAATGGAATTTAATTGGCTCAGACCTGAATCTCATATTCTCATCAGAAATGAAGCCTTCAAGATACGTATTTATCCCTGCACCAAGACCATGCACACGTGAGACTATGCCATAAGCTCCTGGTTCACCATATATTAAGCAAATTTGATCTGAAAGATAGTCGAGCATAGCCAAATCATGTTCTGCTACTATCACCATTGCATCTTCTTTCGCAAGTTGTCTAATTGTCCTTGAGGCTCTTATTCTCTGACTGACATCTAAATGACTTGAGGGCTCATCGAATATGTATACATCTGCGATATGAGATGCTGTAGCGGCTATGGCTACTCTTTGCAGCTCTCCACCGCTAAGGACTCCGATTTGTCTATCTAAGATTTCATTCAACTGCAAAGATTTTATAAGATCTTTAAGCTTGTTTTTTTCATCAGCTGCTGTTAAAAGATCTGTAACTTTGCCTTTGGCAACCTTGGGTATTTTGTCAACATATTGTGGTTTATATGAAATCTTGAGTTTATTTTTTGAAAGTTTCTCGAAATAAGTTTGGAGATTCGATCCCCTATAATGTCTGATTATCTCTGACCATTCTGGAGGATTATTGAAATTTCCCATGTTGGGCTTAAGCTCTCCTGCCAGGACTTGAAGGGCAGTCGTCTTTCCGGTACCATTTCTTCCGAGAAGACCTGTAACAATTCCTAGCTGAGGTGTGGGCAAACGATATAACTTAAACAAATTTTGTCCAAAACGATGACTGGACTCCCCTTCCAATTCCTCTGGCAGATTAACAATATTAATTGCCTCAAAAGGACACTTTTTTACACAGATTCCGCATCCCGTACAGAGAGCCTCTGTAATAACAGGTTTTTCTTCAGACTCGGAAATTTTTATTGTTTCAACTCTAGTTCTGACTTTTGGACAGAATTTTATGCACAGTATCCCGCAATCCTTCGGGCGACACAGTTCTTTATCTAATATTGCTACTCTTCCCATAGAATTCATCCAGTAAAATAAAAATTATTTAAGAGTGAAGATGTTGGTCTTTTTTTGGGATCTTACCATTCCTCTTCTTCCCAGCTCTCTTCTTCTCCCCACTCTTCTTTCTCGCTTTTATCCTCCTCTTCATCATCCCACTCGATTCTCTTTACTAGCAAATGTGAGACTCCTCAGTCTGAAGAATATTTTGCGTACATTAAATGATTTTTAAGGTTTATGGTCAAAATGTTTTTCTTTAAAAAAAATCTGCAGAAACAATAAAAGGACAGTAAGTTGATGGAACTTAACCATTCAATAAGTTTTCAATCTTAAGTAATTCGTTGAGGTTCATGATAGATAAGTCAGGTTTATGCGAAATATTTGACAATTCCAAGCCTTTCTGACCGATTAGGCAACTCTTCATGTTAACCAGATTTGACCCAACAATATCATGTTTGATGGAATCACCTATGAACAGAGCATCTTCAGGTCTAATGAACATCTCCCTAATGATATGGAAGAAGATCCCAGGATATGGTTTCCTTACACCTATTTCTGAAGATGTAATAACGTAGTCAAAAAACCTGTTTAATTTCAGTCTCACTAGTACTCTGTCTGGAACTTGTTCAGAAGATGTGTTAGTAATTATGCCAAGACTATATTTAGAGGATAATTTTTCAAGAATTTCAATAGTATTCGGTTGGATGATTGCTGATTCGACTCGAGCATCAACAATTGCTTTTTCAGCTTTAGATAGCAATTTAAAATCTAAATTTTCACCACATATATTATAAAGTAACTCAGACAGCCAGACAGCCATCGGTATTTCAATCATAAAATTTTCGCGATATTCATTTAATCTCCCGTAGTGGCTCCAATATTTTTCTAAAAAAGATTCTTGATCTACACTAAAGCCTTTTGAAGCCATATAGTCGGCAATAGCTTTCACTGCAGCTTCATCTGCAATATGGTCGTCCACATTCCTATGGACTAGAGTCCCTCCTAAATCAAAAAGAAGTGCTTTAATAGTCAATTCTAAACGACTCCATTATCCGTATCTAGACGTCATGCATAGTAAATAATACGATATTACCATCACAAGAAAAAGTATCTAGGAGTTGTGGCTGCCTTCAATATTGAGATCTTAGCAATAGGAAATGAGCTTTGTTATGGAAAAGTTGCGGATACTAATTCCTTTTGGCTGGCCGACCAATTAACTCAAGCAGGAGGTCTAGTTACAAAAATAACTTGCATCAGAGATTCCGAACAACAAATTTGCCAGGTTCTAAAAGAAATTATAGAACGCGAGGTTGATTTCTTAATAATAACTGGAGGGTTAGGACCAACAAATGATGATAAAACTTTAGACTCAATTTCAAAACTAACAAAACTTGAAACAATCCTCGATGAGAACACATTAGAGAAAATATCCAAACGCAAGAACATTCCTAAATCTGAATTACCAAAAAATTATGTTAAAATGGCACGGAAACTATCAGGAGTAGAGACTATAGACAATCCAGTAGGAATTTGTCCTACAATTACTGTGCAATTACAGAAGACGACACTTATAGCGATGCCTGGACCACCAAATGAAGTTAAAGCAATATTCAAAACTCATATCTTAAAGATCATTGAAAATTCTAGCGGTCGCAGAAGTCAATCAACTAGAGTAATTGTCAGAATGGTCGAGTCGGAAATTGCTCCAATTATTGAAGATATAGAGAAAAATATCGATAACGTCTATCTAAAACCCCTTGTTAGCGAATATGATCAAGAGAAGGGCATCCCTATCGAAATCATCTCATTTGAAAAAAATGACATGGAATGTTGGAAGCTAATTGAGAAAACCAAAATATTATTGCAGGAGGCCGTCGAACAAAAAGGACGCAAACTAATTACATCAAATAAATAATAGGAAAGTTATCATTGAAGAGTTAGCGAAATGATCAAGTCTCTGGAAGAATACGATCAAATAATTTTGATAGAGGGATTATTCTCTAAAAAAAATATCGAATATGATGAATTAATGCAAACATTAGAAAGAGAATCATCAGACATAGTAATACAATTGCTAGATGGCTATCGAGTTCTTGGCCGAGATCATATTTTATTTGCAGTTCTTAATGCATTAAAAGGAAAAAAGAATAATAAAATGATTTCTGACGATCTTCCTATGGAGATTCTCGTTTATGCATCAGCCCAACGCCAGATAAACAAGAGTATTGAGATATCAGGAGTGAGGAAGAACTCTCGTCGAATTGTGTTAGTAGCCCTATCAAAGAGTGAAAAGAAATTAAACAATTTGTTAGAAGCGATATCAAAAATTAAAGATTTATCCATTGATAATTCATTATTTAACTTGTGGAACCAAGAAATAGCGGTAACAATAAAAAACATATTCAAAATATCAAATTCTGAATTTGAATCATTCAAACGTACAAACTATTCTGAAAAAAAAATATTCGAAGAACTTATCATCGAAAAGATGGCTCTTCTCTCAATCTCTTAATATTCTCCTTTTCTTTTTCAATAGATAAACAAGAATCTTGTTCGATTAATGAAACGCCGGCTATAGATGAGAGAATGTCTACTAACAGTATCTTAGATGGATTTTTCAGATCTACCTTTCTAGGTATTTCAGATGCTACAGCCTTGATGATGTCTTTTGACTTAAGATCACTATGCCTTTTTCTTACTGTAACACGATAAGATTCATCGGATTTTATTTTAGGAGCCAATTTACGTGCAATCATTTTTATTTTAATTATATCTGCTTGGACAGTCTTTTCGATAGGCGTAATTCTTAGAGCATACCGAATCTCCCATGGCCTATTTCCCAAGATTTCACGGAAACCAGAAATAGCTTCAAGAGGTTTAATTGAAGTATATGCCACTATCAAACCAACTGCAGGAGTAACATCAACTTCAGGATTCTTGTCGCCCAATTCATTAAGAATATACCATATTTCTTTGCAAGTTCTACGCTCGTTACCTCGTGATGTCGATATCAACAGATTGTATTTTTGAAGCATCTTTATAACCTCAAGGATTGAAGAAAATTTTCAGATATCCAATTACCATCTCAACATATAGCTCCAGACAGTCATGGTAATGTAATATGATTCACAAGGTAAACCGAACTAAACATCATTATTAATCCAATCAATATTGCCAATGGCAAACCTGGAAAGAAATCTCTCTTTTCAAGCATTCGCATTCCCCAATAAGCTCCAAGCAAAACTCCTATTGATGATACAACATATATTGATATTCCAAAATTTTTGAGAGCCATGGATACCAGCATTGAATAGAAGACCACATCTCCCATTCCAATTGTAACATCTTCAAATGTAAAAGCTGCACCAGTGAATTCACTAAGATGAATATTTTCTGATAATTTTCCGATCGGTCCTTTGTATACTGAAAGAACATCATATATCACCAAGGCCAGCAATAGCATAGTGGCTGACAGTAAGGGTATGGAAAACGCCAAGAAAGTTCCTATAAGAGAACCTATCGCCCCTATGGTCAAAACCTGAATAGTCCCTTTTCTTCGATAAACTGTGAACCAAACCAATATGGTTAGACTTATTGAGATTATAAATGAGAGAGCATCAACGAACAACTCTGCATGTGAAAATTGAACAATTTTTGAGATGTACCAGTTTGTTAAGAGAAAAGTGGATAAAATTAATGAAAACCTCAGAGCATATTTGAGAATTGAGAGCCGTCCACGCTTTACGATCAAGTAGATTATAGTAGCAATGATAAATAACGCAATAACGAAAAAAAGAGAATTCAGCGATGCACCAACGGTAGTCTCTGGAAAAACGGTTAGTTGTTCATAGGCACTATCTGTTTGAACAAGAAAATATGATAGAATTCCTGCAAGAAATACAACCCAGAGTTGAGGTTTCAGATTTCCTAATCTAATATCAGCTTTGTCTACATTAGTCAAATCGATCATATCTCTTTTTTGTGAACTTATGATGATCGGAAATATCTTGTTAGATTCATATGGATTCCAAATAAGTCATCATTAGGATTAATATTAGCTTGAAAAAGTTATTCAGAAGATTATTTTTTAAATGAGATCAAATCGCAAATTTTTCTCCAGGTTTAGGTGCATGAGCTTCCAGACCAAGCTCTTTACTCGCCCAGCTTGCTAGCTTGACACAATTTACTTCTTCTCCGTGGATGGTGAAGACCTTCGTCTTACTATCAAATTTTGAAAGAATTTCTCGAGTGTTACTACTTCCGCCATGAGATGTGAAATCAAATTTCTGAACGTCAGCTTCAACTTTTCTGGATCTACCTTGAATCATGAACTTCTTTTTTTCTAAAAGTATACTACCTGGAGTTCCAGGTATTTGGAAACTTACTAAGAAAACTCCATTATTCTTTCTCTTAACTACTTCTTGCATGTAAAAAATCGCAGCTCCACCTTTAAGCATACCAGCAGGCGAGATAATGACACAGGGAGTCTTGACAGCCCTTCTTCTATCATTCCATGAATTGATCCATCTGGTTTTCTTCACAGCTTTTTCAAAGAGATCACTATCTTTCAATGATTTTGGATAATTCCTTAAGATCTCAGTGGCTGATAATGCCATACCATCCATAAATACTGGATATTTAAAATTGTGAGCTGCAAGAACGGTGGCAATCTCTTGGGATCTTCCTACTCCAAATGCAGGAACCAATACAGTTCCGTCGTTTTCTATGATCTCAGTCGTACTGGAGACAAATTCTTTTTCCACATCAATCCGTCTAGGATGATCTTCCATTGCATAAGTTGACTCAGTAATTACAGCGTCTAAATTACCATAATCAAGATCAGCTGATCCAAGTGTTCTAGTTTCATTTGGATTAAAGTCACCAGTATATAGAATCCGTTTACCATCTCCCTCGATCAGAATCTGAGAACTACCAGGAATATGCCCTGCATTCAAGAAACTAACTTTGATTTCTTTAAAATCAAATTCGTTTCTATAGTTCACAGGGATGCAATGATCCATCATTGCTTCAAGATCAACATATTCATATGGAAGAAAATAACCGCTGATTTTTATGAAGTCTTTAATCAATAGTTTAGTGAATTCGAATGTTGGTTCTACTCCATATAAAGGAAGGCCTTTACTCAAATAAAATAGCGGGAGAAGTCCACTATGATCCAGATGTGCATGAGAGAGAAAAATCCCATCTAAGTCTTTGGGAGATATGTGGACTGGAAATCTGACTGAATGATTCATCATTACACCATAATCTAAAAGGCAACAATTTTCGCCAGCTTCAACTATGACAGCTGATCTACCGACTTCTCTGCATGCTCCTAGAAATTGAATATTCAAGCCTTACACTTTCAATTTTTTTGGTTCATCACTATGAGAAGTTACACTTAAACAACTCGTCGAAATGGGCACTTATACTCGACAATAACATGTTTAGAAATATTTTAATGATAGGTTTACCTTTTTGGGTCGCAAATTATCGGTTTTAAAGATGACAGTTCACATAAAAGTCATTGATGAAAATTTCAAAGGGAAGACATTCATCACCGGCTTCCACGGAATTGGAGAGACAGGCTATATTGCTACTTCGTTTCTGGTTCACGCATTACATGCTGAGAGAATAGGATTCATAGAGGTTGAAAAACCTCCCCCTTTCATTAATTCTACTCAAGATGGCATTGTTACACCTTTCGAGCTCTATAAAAAAAATAAAATGATCATTGCTAAATTAGAATTCTCACCACATAAGAGTGAAGAAGCTGAATTCCTAAAAACACTAGCCTCATGGGTTGCCAAAGAGAAATTCAAAGACGCTGTCATGATAGGTGGCTTAGATTCTAACTACAAAAGTGAAAAATCAAATCTCAGAATCGTAACTACTAAGACATATCCTTCCAAAAACAAATCTCTTAATTCACTTCGACTTGAAGAAGAACTCTTCGTATATGGCCCATTGGCTATAATGCTTAGTGAATTTGAAATACATAACTTTCCAGCTTTAGCTCTTCTTCCATATGCATCATCAACAAGACCTGATCCCGCTGCTGCTGCAGTTGCAATAAGAACAATCTGTAAAACATATAGCATGAAAGTTAATGTCTCAGATTTAGAAAAAGATGCAAAGGATATTGAAACTGAGATCGACCATAGAATGAAACAGACACATAAATCACTTCAAGGCATGTTCGTATAATTTTTTTTATACAACACATGCTTAAGATTACTTTTCACGTTTAATTTTACGAGAGTTTAATGTCGATTTCAGTTTCAGCATTGCCTCTTTACTCCACATATCGTCTCCATAATAGGAGATGCACATCCTACTTTTTGCTCGTAGACACTGTTTTCGAAGTTTGTTGACCATTTCTCTTGACCAAATCTGATCTGAGCTATGTAAAACGACCGTTTTGCAATTTGTTTTTTTCATATATTGCGTTAATGACTCTTCTGTATCCAATCTGACAAGCAAATTATCGGTATTGGCAGTCTCTGTTTGTGTGATTGGATATACACTACTTAACTCTATTGGGATTGGCCCATAAGGCACATCAAAGAAGCAAATATGCACGTCTTTCCGTTCTTTAATTATGTCTTTCATTTTCTTTAGATTTTTATCCATTTCATAGGGTTTGGTGAAAGGAGGCGGCATAAGTATCATAATTCTAAATTTAGCTGGTAGAGAAAAATTTTCTATCAAACGTTTTCTAAATCGATGAATTTCAGGTCTAAGGTAGTCTAAGTGATCGAAGAAAAAGATGCCTTTCTTCTTGGAGATAGGTGAATTGCTTTCTAAAAGGTTACGATATTTTCTCAGTTCATAGATCGATTCAAAGAGTCTAGGATGGGCTCTTGCCCTTTGCATAACTAGTTCCCAAAGTCTTCCTTCATGTATACTCTGCTTGATCTTTCGCAACTCTTCTGAACAGATATTGAGATTATGAACCGCTAGAGCTCTAACTCTTTTTTCTTTAGGAAAATCTCGGATATCTCTTACATCTAATTTATTACATATGCTACACGAGCAAGGTAGATACTCGAGATCTTCAAACCTGATTGTTCCACTTGGAGTCAGATATCTATCATTTTTAGCGAATATCGCGTAAGAAGCAGAATCAAAAAGATCACACCCTAGAGAAACGGCGAGCGCGAACATGGAAGGGTGGCCTCCCCCGAAGAGATGAAGGGGTCTACTCGGCTTTATCCACGTTTTACATGTCAATATCATATTGACTAGTTGACTATACATGTATTGCTCCATAATCTGTGTTGGACTTCCCAATGCTAGAATTGGGAAATTTTTTTCATCCATATGTTTAGAAGACTCCGTGACTAAGTCCAAATTTAGACCACCTTGTATTGGTCCAACCCATAGAATATCATGTTCTAGAATATTTTCCATAGCTTGATCAGCTCTTTGTAAAGTTAATTTGACCGTCTTCTCTGCATGTGCTCGGTCATTAGTTAGCCCTGTTGGTACATCTAGAATGACTGCTATGTCGGAACGGATTTGTTCTTGAAATCTTATAATTTCGGTCTGCGTCGTTTCTATCTTGCCATAAATTAAAATCTGATAAGCTCCACTATCAGTCGCGACTATTCCATTGAAATCTAGAAGCTCGTGAATTTTTTTTCCTGGGTCGGTACCGAAAGCTTTCCTTGCCAAGAAAGCATTTGTCATTACTGCTTGAAATCCAATTTCTTGAATTTCTTTGGGCAATACTATGTGATGTATTGGATGAACAACGGGAAATAAATAAGGTGTTTCCAATATACCGTTCTTGGTATGAAGCTTTCCTATTCTGCCGAGAAGATCTTTTTCTCTTATTTCAAAAACATGATCTTTTCTGAAAAGCGATTCATGTCTCATCTTTTGAGCCTACCATGACATGTTTTGTGAAGTTCTATTGGACCCATTTGATTTAAATGAAATTAGTTAGATTTGAAAAAAGGTTAAGAGTTTAATAACACAAAATTTGTGACCGTTAAATCTTTAATATAAATTTCTGAATATGAATCTCAATTCTTGATGATGCTATTAAAAAGGTTAGAGACGCCAATAGATATTCCGTGTATAGGTAAAAAAATAAGGTAGTATTTTACTTAGACTTTTGTCTCTCACGATTGAATTCTTCATAGACCTTCTGAACGCGCTCTGCTGCAGGTCCTCTTCCCTCGATTAATCCTTTCTCTGTGACACGTATTTTATCCATTACCACTATTACTCCTGCTTCATCAATAACTTTCACCATTTTTGGGAAAACTCTCTCAAGCCTTGTAGCAAAACCACGGAGATCAAAAGGCATTTCGATTCCGAAGATTTCAAGAACTGTCCGCCCATTTATAAATAGTCTACCAATTTCTTTCCCTGATTCATCTTTCGCATTGGCTAAGCATATGTTGAGAGTTTCGGTATCTATGCCTTGTAACGTACCCGTATACGTCTTTTCTAGCGTTGTATGAACAGTGACTGGTTTTTGGATAAATAGAGAAAGTTCTTCTCTAAATCTTCTTTCTGCAACCGATGACATATGAGTACAACCGACATTTCAATACAGTTCTCTTCCTTTTATCACTTTACCATAAGATCAAGCAAACTCATAATCTACTTTGGTCGAGATCTTTCTTGTTTGAGCTTCATTAGAACAATTGATGCGTCACGTGGAGATTTTGAGATATGCAATACCTTAACTCTAGAGCTTTTAATCAGGACATTGCTTTCACAGAAGGCACATCGATGTGATTTGGTGCCTAAATAGACTAGTTGAAGATACTCACACTTTGGACATTGAATTATTGCACATCTTTTCTGTATAGGTTTCAAAGAAGATTTCCTTATATCTGATTCTATGATAATAAGTTGAGGTAATCAGTTCTCTATATATTTCAGGATTTCTTGTAAACTTCCTTCTTTTTCCAGTTTTGAAATCCAGTCTATATGTTTAGATTTACGCCGAATCTTACCCTCTAACATGCTTAAAATCATGGACGCTATGAAATTTGGTTTATCCTTTGAGTTATCTATCTCAAAAATTTTAGTTCGACCAAACAATTTTATTGCATCTTTTAAACAGGAATCCAGTATTTCTGCTGAAATATTCTCAGCTACCTTTCTTTTTGAATAGTTTTTTTCTTCTAGTCTATCCATTATTTTTCTTGGATGACATCTTAAAACAAAGACGTGTTCCGGTTTGAATCCAGAGAGTCTTGGTATAAAATGGCCTTCCAATATGACATGAGAATCATATTTGGCAGTTATTTCTCTCAGTCTTCTGGATAGCCCTTTTTCGTCGATCGTATGAGTTTTCCTTTTTTTGTCATATTCTATAGTTATTCCTCCATTAAGCGCGACTCTTCCACAGTCTATATGTATTCCTGGGAGCCTTTGAGCGACAATTTTTGAAATCGTAGATTTGCCTACACCTGGTGTACCAGTGATTACGATTAATGTTCTTAATCTAATCCCCTCAATTGTTCTTGGTGCTCCGGGCGGGATTTTCAGCAGTGTAAATAACTACTTTTGAACCCGCGTCGGCGGCTCGAGAGGCCGTCATACTTTCGGCTAGCTTGACCGGACTATACTACCGGAGCATGGCAATTAACAATGGTGAGTCTTACAAAATATTTGCGCTAAGGATAATTTGCTTAGTGTTCACCTAGTGGGATTCTACCTAACCAATTTAGCTTTGGTGAAATCTTTTTGCTGCGAGCTTAATATCCTCGCTTCTTACTGTTCTTCTCCGTGCATGAGTAGCGAAATCAATTGCATCTTTGCTTATTTGTATGGCAATGTTTTCTAAGATTTCTCTCAATGTTTCTACGGCTCCATCACCAACCCTTGCTGCACCAGCTTTTTCTATAAGCCTATGTATGGCGGCTGTAGAAAGTTCACTTTCTGTCAACAGAGTTCACTATTAATTTTCAAGAATTCGCTTAATATTTAAGAATTTTCTAAGAACCGGCGCAGCTCTTCTATGGACTTAAAATCTAGCGTTCAACTATGACTAGAAGAACAGAAAAACTCGAAATTCTTAGAATTATGGAGACCCTAAATGTTTTTAGCATTGATATGCGTTCTTATGCGAATATCGAATTGGACTGGATGAGAATAATTGGGTAAAGTTAGATCATATATCATTAAGAAGACTGCAGAAGAACTCATGCAGCTACACAACGATGAGATAGCAACAGACTTCGAGAAAAATAAAGAAATAGTTGACCAATATCTCGACACAAGAACTAAACGAATGCGAAACAAGATTGCTGGGTACTTGACAGGGCTTAAACGCGTTGAGGAACATCGAAAACAGCACATGATGGCCCCAGCCGCTGTAGCTCCTCCAGAAGAGGAAAAAGGCTCACGTGCCCGTTAAAAATCATGCATATTTGTAAAAGTGTTTAAATATCGAGTATAAATCATAGGGTTTTTACCAAAAATTCAGTGAAGGAGGAACACAATAGAATGTCAAAGGAACCTAATACAGTATTCATAGGACGAAAACCAACTATGAACTATGTTTTGGCTGTAATTACTCTCTTTGGGAGCGGAGATACAAAGCAGATAACTCTCAAAGCTCGAGGACAAGCCATTACAACCGCTGTCGATGTCGCTGAGATAACACGGCGAAGATTCATGGAGAAGCTTAAAGTCGAGAAGGTAAATATAGACACCGAAGAAATAACCATGCAAGAGGGCGGTACGAGATCAGTCTCGACAATGGAAATAATTCTCTCTAAAGGCAGTTAAACTACCGACTGCCCATGAATTCTTAAAATAGTTCGTAAAATACAACTGGAGATTATCACAGAGCAACTAGGATAAAGCTCGCTAACCTCCAGAAAATTTCCCCATTTTTCTTTTCCAATTTCATGTAGAGAAATCTAATTAGCGTGTGCTCCATAATTAAACCAAGTAATAGCACAGATATGGCCGCATAATTGATTTAAAAAGTTACCATGTAGGGCACTATATTGAGCAAAATCAAGATAAAACTCCTGGGTACACTGAAATGGGCTGCAGGTAAAGAGCAACAAGAAATCGAAACTTCCGAACCAATAAATGTAGGCGAATTATTGGAGAAGTTAACTGTAAATTCAAGTCGAATGAAATCGATCTTAAGTGAGAATATTATTGAAAATTCTAGGCCTAACATGATCATATTGATAAATGAAGTTGAAATAGGTCTTCTGAAAGGCCTTAATACAGATCTATTCGACGGGGATACCCTAACGCTGATACCAACTGCCCATGGAGGGTAGCCATTCTTACTAGACTTCTACTACCTCACAAGCCAATCCTTTTATAATTTCTTCGGCTCTAGCCCCAACTACTTTCATTGTATAGAGCTTTTTTCGCGTCCTGAGTTTCAGTTTTACAGATTCACCTGACCTTCTCACACGACATTCGATAGCTGATTCTGACATTTTCATAAACGCGTCTTCATCAGTAATTTCTGTAGGCATGAAGTTAACCTCAACAGGTCAGAATAAGCCATACATAACCAGAATATAAATTTAGATTTGTTTTTCAGGCATACTTGGCGAGAACTCTATCTAAGATAATTAAGAAAATGATGACTCAACTATATTTGTTTCTTTTTGCTTTTAATGAAAAAAGCCATCCCAGTTGCAAAGATTAATGAAAATAAACAAACCATGAAACCGAGCTCATATGATGCCGAAGAGTATATCCTTACTCCTTCCTCCATCCTCTCCAATCCAAATACATCAAGAATATAACCAATTAACAGTTGGTACAACGCACCTCCGACGAATGGCAAGGCATTTGCAGCACCTGTTGCCGTACCCATTATCTTCAAGGGGAAGAGTGATTTTATCATTGCAACACTGATCGGAATTACGCCAAAGAAAAACCCTAAAAAGAAAAACAAGGCATGCAACCATGTACCAATTGGAACACATCTAAATAGTGTCAAGCATAACCATGCGGAAACATAGAGAATTAAACCAAATAGATAGACACTCTTCCTTGAGACAGCTAATCTATCTGATACTATTCCCCAGAATAGTGCTCCAATAGAGAAACCAATAGACATCATCATGACAACGATGCTTGCTTCAACTTTGGTCAGAGCAAATATTTGCATAACAAATTGTACACCCCATAAACCCTGCAAACTGATAAATGACCCGAAAAAGAAAAGAGGAGGAAAAGCAACTAGCCAGAAGTCTCTTGTCTTAATTGACTGCAATACTCCTGAAAATACATTTCTGTCTTTCCGATCTTCATATGATGAAACCGAATCGAGTTCATTTAGATTATTTTCATTCTTTATAGGAGCATCTTTAACAACAAGCCAAATGAGACCCGTAAGTGCAAAAGTTGCAAATGCTATTGAGAAGAAAGATAACCTCCACCCTAACCCTATGACCATTAAAGCAAGGGGGGCTGAAGCTAAAAGGGCTCCAACATTACCCATTGCAACTAGAATTCCAATAAGACTCGCAAAACTCCGAGCATTGAACCAAGATGCTATAAGTTTCGCAGTACTAAGAAAAGCTACGGAAACACCAAATCCTATTATTAATCGACTGAAAGTCGCATAAGATAAGCTTGGAGAAAGAGAAAATATCAAAGTACCGATCGAAGCTACTAAACAGAATATGGTTAGAGTTTTTCTAGATCCTAATTTATCGATCAATAAACCAGCAGGAATCTGCATTAAAGCATATGGATAAAAATAAAAAGAAGAGAAAACTCCTAGAGACGTTGCACTTGCAGAGAATTCTTTCATTAAATCTTCAACGATTACTGTAATCGAAACTCTATGAAAATAGCCTACAAAGTAAAGCATCGATGCTGTAAGAAAGATAATCCATCTACGCGATAACATCAACACTTTCTATCTACCATCTAAGTTTGAGGATAAGCGACCAATAACTTACCAGAAACGTATTTGTTGTTATTACTCATTTGTTATTTGGTGGGCCCGGTGGGATTTGAACCCATGACCATCAGGTCACTCAGATTCTTATGAGCTTCGACAAGATGTTCTGCCGCTCTTTCTGTGGAGCATCTTCTGATGCCAGACCAGACTGAGCTACGGGCCCACAGGTTTATCCAAGAATCTTGAAAGATTATAAAACATTTCTTCTCTTTAAAGTGCTTAGAAGTTTAAGTAAAAATGTATTCATTCAACAAACCAAATACCTTTAATATATCACCTAAATTTTGATGCTAGAAAGCCGCCGAAAATATGTGCCGCCGTTTACGAAGATATTCGTAGGCGTAAGCTCAGTGGTAGAGCAGCGGACTCAACTTGTTAGAAAGTTGAGGCTGAAGCTGTTAAATTCTTTCTTAAAAATGCGGCAACCCGTTGGTCGAAGGTTCGAATCCTTCCGGCGGCGCCAAAACCTTTCGGCACATATTTTTTTCACTAGAGAGATTAATCCAAGAGATGTCCTAGGATAATCTCGCGCTAACATGCTTGAATTGACATTTTCTATCCTAAATTTCTGTTGATAAATAATTTAAAAGGCAGACTGCAAGTTCTATAGCAACTATAAGGTGAATGTAATGAGTGAAGAAGTTCGCTATGCAGCCGGAGAGGCACAATTAGGAAGAGTAATAGTAGGTCGCATATTACCGGGAACTGACCTATATGAAGGCATAAGCAAGATCTGTGATGACTACAAAATCGAAAATGGCGTCATATGCCAATGTATTGGAAGTCTACGACAAGCCGTATTCAAATTTCTGATTCCCAATGATAAACTAAAATTGGGATCCGGATACGGGGAACCGTACAAACTTGCTGGACCAATCGAGTTCTGTGGTGGAATGGGAATCGTTACAAAAGGTGAAGATGGATCAAGAAAGATACATTTCCACGGACTTTTCAACCAGACAACGGTTGAAGATGGGAAGGCAAAACCAGATTATATGCTCGGCGGCGATTTTGGAGTAGAAAAAGGACAGAACCGCATACTTGCTACAATGGATCTAACGATCCTTGAGATCAAGGGTCTAAACATAGTCCGAAAATACGATGACGAAACAGAGATACCAACAAAACTCGATTTTGAACAGATCTAAATTTTCCCTTTTTTTTATTATTATGCATACTGATTTTTATCGGAAAAAATAGAAATAATATGTGTAGGGCGTTTTTGATTTCTCAGATTCCCATGTAGGCCTTTCTAAGATTTTCGTCTCTTTTTAGTTCGTCGCTTTTGCCTTGCATTACGATTTTTCCATTTTCTAAGACATATGCTGTATCTGAAATTTCTAATGCCTTTTCTACTGCTTGTTCTACAACTAGGATTGGCAGAGTTTCGCCTATTTTAGCCAAAGTATCCATAACCATAGTTGTGAGAACAGGACTAAGTCCTGTTGATACTTCATCCAACATTAAGAGTTTAGGTCTTGACATTAGCGCTCTGGCGATAGCCAGCATTTGTTGCTCTCCGCCGCTTAAGGTACCTGCCCTCTGTTCGGTACGTTCTTTAAGAATTGGAAACATCGCATAAACTTCTTCAAATGAATCTTTCATTTTTCCTCTGGCATTTGGCGTATAAGCACCCATTATAAGATTTTCTTTGACTGACATGTCAAAGAAGATACGTCTGCCTTCGGGAACCAGGGAGATTCCTTGGTCGATTCTCTTGTTCGCTTTGACCTGTGTTATACTCTTATTATCGAAGATTATGTCTCCAGACCATATCTTTTGAAGGCCTACAATGCAGCTAAGAAAAGTTGATTTTCCAGCTCCATTAGCGCCAAGCAGTGTTGTGATTCCTTTATTTTCAACATTAAGTGATACAGACCATAATGCTTGAATCGGCCCATATCCTGTATTCAGATCTTTAACTTCAAGTAAGGCCATCTTACTCACGCTCTTCTCCCTAGATAAGCAGTTAATACCTGTTCATTTTCTGAAACTTCTTTTGGAGAACCTTCAGCTATTTTCTGACCCTCACTCAATACCACGATCCTTTCCGATACAGCCATTATCGCCCTCATCACATGTTCAACAAGAATTATTGTCAATCCAAATTCGTTTTTGATCCCGCTGATCATCTTTAAGGCTTCATCTACTTCTGTATGTGTTAGACCTGCCATTGTCTCGTCTAAAAGAAGCATTTCCGGACTTAAAGCTAGAGCACGTGCAATTTCAAGTCTCCTCTTTTCTGCTAAGTTTAGCATTTCTGCTAGGTCATCCTCTCGTTCAAGAAGTCTGGTTGTTTTCAGAATTTCCCTACACTGCTTTACTCCCATCTTTCCACTGAAAAGACCACTGACTAGAACATTATCAAGTACGGTCATATCACCGAACGGTCGGACTATCTGGAAAGTTCTACCAATACCTCTTCGAGCGATCTTGTGCGGTGAGAGATTTGTAATATTCTCTCCTTTAAATTCAATAGTACCTTCAGTAGCCGGATAGAAACCTGATATAACGTTGAACAGGGTTGTCTTTCCTGAACCGTTGGGACCGATGAGACCTAATATCTCACCTTTCTTGACTTCAACATTTACTTTATTGAGTGCTCGGATACCCCCAAACCTCTTTGTAATATTGTTAATCGTCATTATATTTTCTTGACTCAATTATTCAAGCACCCTTCCCTTCTTTTTCAGAAATCTATTCAGCAATCCGACTATTCCTCCTGGGAAGAATAGAACTAGAATTATCAGAATTGTTCCAAATATTATGAGGTGGAAGTATGGGAAACTTATCAACAAATAGTCTTTTACCATCCAATATAATGTAGCCCCTATCATTGGACCTATAACGGTTCCAGTACCTCCTAAAACTATTGCAACGAACATGTCGACAGATCTTCCTATGAAGAAGTATTCGGGGAATGAACATGCAAACTGTAAAGTCACTACTCCTCCCGCTAGACCCGCAAAGAAAGCTCCAAGAGCATATGCAATTCTTTTGTATCTTGCAGTGTTGACTCCCATCATCTCTGCGACATCTTCATCAGCTTTAATAGCCCGCAATCCATACCCTAATCTTGTTTTCAACACAAGATAAGACGTTATCACGACCGCGAATGCAATAACTAAAAGCTGGAGATATAGTGCTTTAATATCATAAGTCGGAACCAGTCCAAGAATGTATATGCCTCTTCCTTCCCCTAATTCTTTTGTATTACATATAGTCACACGTACCGCCTCGTTTATTCCCAATGTTGCGATTGCGAAATAGTCGCCTCTTAAACTCAAAACAGGATAACCAATCGCAAGAGCAACCGCCGCAGCGAAAATACCTGCAAAAATAATATACATGAATGTTGGAAGAGCAAAACCCATTGACGCTAAACTTACTGCAACAACGGAAACTGTGTATGCACCTATTCCGTAAAAGACAACGTGTCCGAAATTAGCATATCCTGATAAACCTGTGAAAAGATTGAGGCTATAAGCAAGAATCATTAGTTCAACCATTGCATGTAGATATCCTGTTGTAGCTGTATCAGCAGTAAGGCCGAGTATACCAATTACTGTAAGAAATCCTAGGCTGATTGTTAGGCTGTTTATTCCTGTAAGTCCTGTCCTTAATGCTTGCATTGCCATGGCTTATTCCTTCTTCCCCATCAAACCTTGAGGTCTAATTAGAAATGTGATAATCATTATCAGATATGCTACGGCAGGACTCATATTCAGAGTCCAGTAACTTCCTACGAAGCTATGCACTGTTCCAATGATCAGTCCTGCAAACAAGCAACCTACAGGATTTCCTAAAGTTCCAAGCACGACAACAACGAATGCCATCAAAGCGTATGGGAGTCCTCCAAACGGCTCGAAAGGATACACCATAGCCAGTAATGCTCCTGCTAAAAATGTTAAGGTAACCCCAAGAGAAAACCCAAGAGTGTATACTCTGTTGACGTCGACTCCCATTAAAGTCGCAGCGATCTTATCCTGTATTACAGCCCGGATAATCCTTCCAAAGGTCGTGTATTTGAAAACAGCTAGAACTACAATTGTCGCTACAATCGCCATTACTGAGACAAAGACTCTACTCGTACTTATTGAGATCAATCCCCAACTTATGGTGGGAAAGTCTACTGGTATTGAGCGTGGATTAGGAGACCAAAGATTCAACATCGAATTTTCAAGAATACTTGCCAGTCCAAATAATACCAGTAGAGTAGTAAGTAGTGGTTTACCGATTAATCTGCGTACCAAAACTTGGTAAACTAATATTCCAAAAAGAAAACCTACTCCAACACTTACGATTATTCCTGGAATCGCAGTATATGGCCAATAAGTGTAGGTCCAATAGGCCACATAGGCTCCAAGCATGATCATTGCCCCGGTGGCGAAATTTATTATTTTCATTACGCCGAAGATTATTGTTAAACCCATTCCGGCTAATCCGAATAGGAAACCTATGAAGAGGCCGTTAATGATCGTCTGTGCCAACAGCTCTAGCGACATAGCTCACACCTGCATACTTTAAACTTAAAGAATCTTTTGGTGATTGTTTATCTTTCCGACCATTTCTTGAAAGGATACCAGAGCTCTTTTGCGCCAGCCTCCATAGGCCATACAACTGTCTTTTCGCCGTTCTGCCATTGTATAACGCCCATCTTATGACCTATCTGCCATCCTGTTACCGGATCAACTTTGTATTTTCCGAAGAAGGTTGTCATCTCCATCTCGCCTGCAATCTTTCTTATTGATTCTGAGCTTAGTGGATCATCGCTCAATTCCATTGCTTTCTGTATCACTAGGCCTTGTTGATAGCCAGTTCCAGCATGATAGTCGGGAGTTTCACCATACTCATTCTGATATGAATTCAAAAATTCATCTGCACTTGGTCCGAAGTCTTGAGGATAGTTTATGCCTTTCTCCCATTGAGTACATGTTACGCATCCCTCAGCATATTTTCCTAATGCTTCGTAGAATGCCGGGAATACCGTTCCTGTTCCTGCCCAAATCATTTTAACATTGAAATCAAGTTCCCTCATCTGTTTCATCAGCAAGATTGCATCTGCGTATACGCCACCATTCAAATATATGGTAGGGTCTGCATTTTTCACTCTAGTTAATAGCGGTGTGAGATCAGTCACGCTAGAGCTGTAAGTATCGTAGAAAACAACATTGAATCCTTTGTCCTTGGCATATTCATATCCATAACCTCCAGCAGTTGCTCGAAATGCGTCATCACCATGTGTTATTGCAATGTTGTTTGCATCAGGATCATTTGGTACCACCCGCTCCAATATCATGTCCAGAATTGCAGCCATATATCCAGGTCCATTAGTAATTGTATGAACAATATATTTCCAATCTCGATAGTCTTTTGGATCGAAAGCAGCCGTTCCATAAACTTCGAACTTTTTATATCTCTCCACCACTGGAACAGTAGCCATTCCAAGGGGTCCCCACACAGGGCCAAGTAAGAAATCTACTTGATCTTCGTTGATTAGTTTCTCATATAATCGAGGCACATTCTCAGGTTTCTGTTCATCATTATAAAGGATTAATTCAATCTCGTAGGTATTACCATCACCAGCCTTGATACCCCCCGCCTCATTCACATTTTTAGTCCAAAGCTTATTCGAATTACCCTCACTTATGCCTGCTAACGCGTCAGGTCCAGTAAAAGGTTTTGTTCCTCCAATCTTAACCTTCTTCTTTCCTGCTGTTGGAGTGGTCACCATTGGTGTTGTGGATGTTGGAGAGATTGTTGTTGGAGTTGGCTGTTGATAATATTGTGAAATTCCGTATCCTGCTGCTGCAACAGCACCGACAGCCACTGCAGCGCCAGCATACTTCAAATATTTACGTCGACTAAGCTTCTCCTCAGTCAATAGATTTTACCTCAAATATGTTGGGCAGTAGTTTCGCAAAGCCATATTTATACATTGCCAGAATCAGCGATGACCTAACATTCCCATCAATTTCAATTAAGTAAGGAAAAAAATTGAAAAATAATTAAATTTGAAAAAAAAAGGAAAAAAAGGATTAAGTTGTATAGATCTAAAGTGGAACGCTTTATCTTTCAGACCATTTTGGCATAGGATAGAGTAATTCTGAGTTTGCTACTTGTGGTGGCCATACGCACATCTTTTTACCATTCTGCCACTGCATTACTGCAACTTTATGTCCTATTTGAATGCCATGTTGATCTGTCTTGAAGTGCCCATAGAAACCGATGAATTCAACTTCTTTTCTTACTGTCTCTCTCAAGGCTCTAGGATTGAGAGGGTCAGGACATTTTTCCATGGCCATTTGAAGTGCTAATCCCTGAGTGTATCCAATCGCTGAGGCATATTCTGGTTCTTGCCCATACTCTTGGGTATATCTTGAAACGTATTCATCATGTGAAGGTCCATAGTTGACAGGATATTTAACGCCAGGTTCCCATTGGGTTATCGTTAGAACGTAATCGCCGTATGGTTGGACAGCGTCATACCATTCGTGGGTCACTGTTCCGGTTCCTGGGAAGAATAATTTAAGGTCAATATCGAGTTCCTTTAGTTGTTTAGTTATTAATATCGCGTCTGGGTAAGCTCCTCCCGTTAATAGTATTGAGACCTCTGGTTTTGCTGCTTTGATCTTGCTGAGTATAGGGGATAGGTCTGTTGCACCCGTGTGATATTTTTCATAAACAACCACGTTGACTCCTTTTTCTTGTGCATATTCCATTCCTCCTACACCTGCGGTATTTCGGAATATGTCATCTCCATGAATGATCGCGATATTCTTTGCATCTGGGTCAACTTCTGGTACTATGTATTCCATGATCATATCGATCATGGATCTAAGGTAGGCATTTCCATTTGTACATACGTGAACCGCATATTCTCCGAACTCATCTTGCCATTGTTTAGGATCGTAACTGGCGGTACCATAGAATTCAAGTTGCTCATATCTCATGACAACAGGAACCGTAGCCATTCCTAGGGGCCCATATATTGGTCCAAAAAGATAATTGACTTTATCTTCAACAATGAGCTTCTCAAAGAATCTTCCAACATTCTCAGGCAGATTTTCATCATTATAATAAACCATTTCAACCTCGTATGTGTTTCCATCTCCAGCTTTTATTCCACCAGCTTCGTTAACCATTTTCTCCCAGAGAAGAGTTCCGTTCAGTTCATTTCTCCCTAGAATAGCTTCCGCACCGGTTAGAGGTTTGGTTGTACCAATTTTCAACTTTTTTTTGCCTGCTGTTGGAGTTGTTGGTTCAGGGGTAGTTGGACCGGGGGTAGTTGGACCAGGGGTAGTGGTTTCTGGTGGTTGGGAATATTGTGAGAGTCCATATCCTGCAGCCGCAACTGCACCTACAGCTACTGCAGCTCCAGCATACTTCAGATATTTACGGCGATCAATCTTTTTCTCGCTCAAACAAAATAACCTCAGTTATTCTTTGAAGTCTGGAATAACTATCACATCCTTATTAGGATGTCGAATTATTTGGTAACTTAACCCAAACCGATCATTAATGATTATTTATTTAATCGGTCTAAAATCAATTTTATAATTGGCCCTAAAAGGAATATAGTTGCTGTAGGTAAAAGTCCAAGTCCTTGAGTGTAAAATCCGAGAGCAGCAATGGTCGTAATGCTGAATGCTGCGAGTCCAATAATTTCTTTACCTATATCTTTCTTCGCTTCATCTGCAAGCTTCTTGGATTTGATATTCGCATCCTGTGTGAGCATTACTGATTCTCCTCCGAGGAAGATGTTATTGTCAGTAGTTGTTTTTTGAGAGGCCATTCACTTCATCTCAACTTTTATTCTGAAGACGATTCAACTTTTATTCAGTAATTTGCTCAAGCCATCTATGAGTGCTTCTGGTCTTGGTGGACATCCTGGAATATAGGCGCTTACTGGCAAAACTTTGTCCAGAGGGCCTGCGAATCCGTAGGCCTTTTGGAATATGTCTCCATCGATGGCACAGGACCCATATGCTACGACGTGTTTAGGCTCTGGTGTGAGCTCATATATTCTCTTTAGCCTATCTTTTATTTGATGAGTAATAATACCGGTAACCAAGAGCACATCAGCGTGTCTCGGGGTACCTTTCTGGAGAACACCAAACCTTTCCACATCATATTTTGGTGTAAGAGCGGCAACAACCTCGATATCGCATCCATTGCATCCGCCACAAGGAAGGTGCATTACCCATGGAGACTTCTTTCTAGCAAATGAAAGTAGATTTTTTAACATATTAAGTCACTCAACTAATTTCCTCATAAACATCCTTCTTTCAGGCATTTTGTCAACTGTAAATGAACATGTTGGACAAATCGATATCAGACTAATTAACTCATTTTCTGATATTTCATATTTCGATAAGGTATCTCTAACCTTCTCAATAGATGCTTCCATTTGTGGGGAAGGAAAGAATGGTTTCTTACACTCACTACACTCTAGGAAGGATACATCTACTCCGGTTTCTGCATCCTCATGTCTTAAGACAGCTAATTCAAATTTATCAGTTAAATGAATTGCTTCCCAGGGACATATTTCTTCGCAACGTCCACAGAAAGAACATAGTCCATAATTCAATTTGATATGTCTTTTTTCTGTGTCAGTAAAAGTAATTGCTTCAGGAGGGCAAACTTGTGAACAAGCACCACATCCAACGCATTTATCCGAATCGTATTCAGCGGCTCCTCGATGACCTTCTGGCGGTTTAAATGGTTTTTTTGGATATTTAGTTGTCGATGGATTGATCATACTCTTTAGAGCTTCGGTTATGATGTGTTTTTTCATGGCCAAATCAGACTCCTTACTAAATCAATTAAAGCAAGTGGTAGAGCCCATTTGAGGAAGAATTTGAAACTTTGATCTGTTCGATAACGAGTGTAGATAATATCTATGATCGAGACAAATATTACTAGACCAAGGCATTTCAGTAGCAGTTCTATTACATTTGCTCCACCGCCAAAAAGTAGGAAGACAGTGAAAACGGGAGCAACAAACCATTTTAAACCGTTAGCTAACTCGAATAGACCTAAAGGAGTTCCAGAATATTCGGTTAGTGGTCCCCCGATTATTTCTGTATCTGCATCTGGGGCATCAAAAGGTCGACGACCCATAATGGGTAATAAACACAATAGAAAAGCGATCGTAGCCAAAGGATATCTTAGGAAAAAAATTCCATTCTTTATCTGATATTCGACTATAGATGAGATAGTTAATGACTGTGTGTAGAAAGCTACCGTCAATGCAGAAAGTGCAAATGGAATACCATAGGATGCAGCGATTCTTGCTTCACGTCTTGAGCCAATGATCCCATAAGGTGATCTTGAAGCTAATCCAGCAATTCCAATAGCGAATCCTGGAAGCGTAAGTAAATAAAGTGCAATTATCAAGTCCCCTTTAAAACTCATTAATGATCCAGAGCCTATTGGCAGTATTGCTACTATCAAAACGAGAGAACATATTGAGACTATAGGCGCAAGTGCCGATAAGTAGCGGATACTTTTCTGAGTTATGTTGGACTCTTTTGAGAAAAGCTTGATGAGATCAGCAAAGTATTGATACCATGGTGGGCCTATTCGACCCTGAGATCTTGCGCGAAATTTTCTATAGAACCAGTAGAATAAGCCTCCAACTATTACTGAGAATAATAATCCTGGGTATACGAGTAATTTAATCAAGATATCTAGAAGATCTATCAACTGGTCATCCTCCTGCTAAGTTGTGAGAGGGGGATAGTCTTTTTGTCATTATTTTTTACATCGATTATTGTGACTCTATCAGTACATGATAGGCACGGATCAATACTTGCAAAGATTATTGGTACGTCAGCCAGTTTTTCTCCTAACATCATAGTCAGAAGAGAGTTATTGTTCACCACTGAAGGGGTTCTAATTTTAACTCGTTCTGGACGATTGGTACCATTTGATTTGATGTAATATAGCAGCTCTCCGCGATGTGCTTCAACTCTACCAAAAGCTTCACCTGTCTTTGGAAATGGAAGTTCATCCATAGATATTGGACCTTCAGGAATATTCTTAATGGCTTGACGGATAATTCCAACGGATTCTGTTAGCTCATTGAATCTCACTAAAACACGTGAAAGAACATCACCCGCTTCCTCCACAGACACTTTAAAATCTACTTTCGAATATGCGGCATACGGATCGTCTCTTCGTACATCGATGTCAACACCTGATCCTCTTGCTGTCGGTCCGACAACACAAAGTTTCTCAGCGTCTTCTTTGGAAAGAACACCTACATTTTTTACTCTGGATTTTAGTATGCTATCCTCATTGATTATTTTACCAGTTTTCTCTACAACTTTTTCGAGAATATTCAGTTTTCCTTTAACAAAGTCAATGAGTTCTGGCGTGAGGTCTCTTCTTACTCCACCCAACGTGTTTATTCCAAGATTTACTCTTTTTCCACAGATCCGCTCCATTATTTCCATTACATGTTCCCTTTCTCTCCAAAGGTACATGTAAGCGGTATCATAGCCGAGTTCATGCATTCCCACGCCAAACCATAGTATATGGCTAGCTAATCTCTCAGTTTCAAATACGATTGTCCTGATGTATTTGGCTCTATCAGGAGCTTCGATACTCATTAGCGTTTCCACGGTTTCGCAGAAACATGTAGAATGAACAACGTTACATATTCCACAAACTCTCTCGGCGAGAAAGATATCACTATGGTAAGATTTCTTTGTAGCTAAGTCCTCTATACCTCTATGCATGTATCCAAATTTCATGTCTCCTCCAACTACCTTCTCACCTTTGACTTCCAACTCAAAATGTGATGCTTCCTTCAATGCTGGATGGAAAGGACCTATCGGAATAACTTCAGACATTTTTATTTCTCCATTTTTGTGATTATGTTTTTTGTTGGGCCTCTATGAGTATGGAGACCGAACTCCTCAGGTTTAATTCCTAATGCTAATGCCACAAGTTCAACTACATGGACTACTGGTATGCCTTCACCAAACGACATTTTGTATTTCCTTTTTAATTCCAATTGTCCAAATTCGAATTGAATATTGCATGCGGGACATGAGACAACAATACAATCCACACCCTCCTCCCACATTCTCTTAAGTTTTTGAGCTAACATCGTCTTGAGCGAGAATTCTTCTTTCACAATACGGTGAGGGTAACCACAGCAGAATCTTTGGATTCCATAATCGATTCTTTTAGCTCCTGTAGCATCGACAATATCCTCAAAAAGTTTAGGTTTGTCTTGAACGTTTTCTCGATCGTGGGCTCTAAATAAGTGGCATCCAGGATGAACTGCAACATTTAACTTACTAAGCTTATTTGTACTGAGATTCTTTATTTCGTTAATTCCGATGTCTTGACCCAGTATCTCGACAATATGTTTTAGAGATGTGCTTGAAGGTAATGGTTTGCCTATTTGTTCGAGAATTTTTTTCACTTCTTCCCTTAAAGTTTCATCAGTTTTTAAAGTCTCTATTGCCTCAAAGAATGTCTCATAACATCCATTACATACTGTAGCTAAATCCATTCCCATTGAATTAGCTATTGAAATATTTCTCGCTGCTAGAGCTAGCCACATTTCGCGTTGTAATCTTTCAGTTACTACTGGATCTGGACAGCATGAAACACCCTCCATGTCTCGGATCTTAATTCCAAACCTATCCATCACTTTTCTGCATGCAGCCTCGACACTTGGCTGTCTTGAAGGCACCCAACATCCCCAGTACATTGCATATTCTTTGTTGCTACTCATATCCTAGTACCTCAGTTTCTTCTTGTCCCAGTTGTATCCTACTTTCTCGTCAAATTTGACTTGGTGGGCGACGTCGTGTATCTCTTTAAGAGCTTCTGGACGAGTCATTGTAGTTTGAACTTCTGGAAGTTTCATTTTTTCTCTGTTCATTTTCACTGTTGAGGGCATTGTGAATACTTGACCCTGCTCCATGAGTGTTTCCACAGTTGGCTTCTGATATTCTGCAACTATGCCTTCCATTGGTTTTCTCAAGGGTGCTTTCTTATCTTCACGCCATTCTTTCGGTAACGTTAGTGGTCGCGGGTCTGAAATTCCATCAAATTCGATCTGGAATAAATCCCAAATTTCCCTCTCAACCGTCATAGCACCAGGGATAATTCCTGTTACAGATGATACTTTTGATTCTTCTTTCGTGACCGACGTCTTTACATGAATTATTAACCCTTTAATACTCATGTGGTAGATTAGCTCAAAATCAAGACCATTATCAACAGCAGATATTGTGCACAATCTTGCGTTATGATTTTCAACCAAGATTTTGAGAGCATCAACAAGCTTGTCTTTACTAACTTTGATTACAGGGCTATCAGGAGCCATTCTAGATTCTCCAACAATCGCTTCTTCTAATTGAGTCCTTAGATTTTGTAAAACTCCTCTTTCTTGAATTGGCTCCATCTCATTTCGTCTCCTGTGAAGTTATTTTTGGTTCTCCATAGATCTCTTTCAAAATCTTATCTGCTTCTTCTCTGGTGACGTAACTTATCGCCATGGACGAACAATACTTTACGCATGCAGGGTCTCCATCACAAAGGTCGCATTTTATTGAGATCTTTTTTTCAGCATAGAATTTTGGTATACGTGCTGGACAAACGATGTTACAGGTCTGGCAGCCGATACATTCTAGAGGATTAATTTTCACTATTCCAGTTTCATCGTCTTTATGGATTGCATCTACTGGACATGATGCAAGGCATAAAGGATCCTCGCAATGTTGACAATATTGACATTCGACTTCTCCTCGGTCGAACTCTATTACATGTCTTATGTGTGTCTGCTCATAGCTGTATGTATTGTTGAATTTGTTAAATGAGCAAGCAATTTCACACATCCGGCAGCCAGTGCATAGACGTTTATCAAATACCAAGATATTCTGTTTTGCAACGTCGGCCAATGTATTATTCTCCAGAGTTATTGCCACAATGAATCAACGTCAAGTATTTATTTCTAACCAGCGACCCAACACATCGCAATTAATGAGCTTTATGGAGATTTTTATACCAGTAAGTTTAGAATTCAGACAAACGGATTTAATCAGGGATAAAGATTGACACACCAAGCAGATAAACAATTGAATTGTGTGCGAATGTTCTGCCCAATGCCAGTCATAAAGACGAAAGTCGAACTCGAAAAACTTCCAGTAGGTCAGGTTTTAGAGATCATAGCTGATGATCCTGCTGCAGAACTCGACCTGCCCAGTCTAGCAAAAAGTACTGGCCAAGAAGTTGTTGCGGTAGAAAAGACCGACAAAGACATCCATGTATTCATCAAGAAAATCAAATGACCCAGCCTGATAAAAAATCATCAACGGACAAATTAAGTTGATAAACGCCTTTTGGCCTTTGCTGGGGAAAAATATATAATCTCAGCTATCTTGATAAGCAAGAACCTCATCTTTTGGATGAAAAGTTAAAAAACATATTCTACCAATGATTTGGAGATATCAAGCATCTAGACTATATTCAAAGGTGGAAATAGAATGTACAGCGAGAAAGTCATTGATCACTTCAAAAATCCACGAAACGTGGGTGAAATAGAAAATGCAGATGGAGTAGGTACTGTAGGCAACCCAGTATGTGGAGACCTCATGACCATCTACATCAAAGTAAAAGACGATAAAATTGACGATCTAAAATTCAAAACATTCGGTTGTGGAGCTGCAATAGCTACAAGCAGTATGATAACTGAAATCGCAAAAGGTAAGACACTTGATGAAGGTTTGAAAATAACAAGATCGGAAATCGCTAGCAACCTTGGCGGATTACCCTCAATAAAGATGCATTGCTCGAACTTGGCTGCAGATGCTCTACATGCTGCAATAAATGACTACCGCAAAAAAAAGGATGACAAGGAAGCCAAGATTGAAGAGGAGGATAAGAAATGAGCTCCACAGAAAAATGCATATTCTGCAGTAAAGCCCAAAGAGAAGATTGTGAATTCGCAGTCAAGAAAGTGATAGATGGAAAAGAACATACTTTCTGTTGTGAAATTTGCGCTTCAAAGTTTGAGAAAAAAGGCTAGCTAAACATTATAGGATAGATCGACTTCCAGAAAAAGAATCATGCAAAAAAAGTCAATTGAGAAGCCATCTATATTACCAGACCGTGCAGTAATTTTTGATTTAGACGGTACCCTAATAGATAGTTATCATGCTCATGTAGAATCATTTCGTAGAGCGTTATCAAGATTCGGATTAACTATAGAAGATGAAGAGATCTATCGTCGTTTTGGTAAACCTGCAAAACAAATTATCAAGGAGATTCTACCTGAAAATCAACACAGACATATCGATGAAATCGTTAGATACAAGAGACTTGAATTTATCGAGACATCAAAAGATATGCAAGTTTTTGATGGCGTGGAAACACTACTCAAGCATCTTAAAGATAAAGGATTTAGCACATGTCTCGCCACATCAGCCGATAGTCCAAGTGTAATACGAGTTTTGAATAAATTTGATCTTGAGAATTATTTTGATATTGTAATATCATCAAATGATGTTAAGGAAGCTAAACCAAATCCTGAGATGTTTATTCAAGCTTCTAGGAGACTTGAAGTTGAACCTAAAAACTGTTTGGTAATTGGGGATTCTCCATTCGATGTGATAGCCGCTAAGAAAGCCAAAATGAATGTAATTATTGTCGATAACAATCCTTTTCAAAAAACGGAAATACTAAGTCATAAAGTCCCAATAGTTTCGAATATCAATCAGCTGACCAATTTTTTTTGAATTAACATTGCAAGTAAAAACTGTTATGATGAGTACATACCATCATCCTAAGACAATTTCACCCTTTCAGGATATGTGTAAATATTGAATCTTTTACCTCTTGCAAAGCAGATTAGTGTTATCCCAACTCTCTCCGCTAACTTTATTCCAGAATGTATTGGACCTGATATCGAAACTGAAATAGGAATAGCCATCTGAGCTGCTTTTGCAACAATATCTGCAGTCTGCCTTCCCGATGTTACTAGTATAGATCTATTGAGGTCTATGTTTTTCAGTATTGAAGCTCCTAATGCTTTGTCTACCGCGTTATGTCTTCCTACGTCTTCTGCAAATGCAACCATTTTTAAATTTTCGAATATAGCCGCTGAGTGAATTCCACCAGTCATCTTGAAAACTAGGGATTCATTATTCAACTTAGTAACCATTTGTTCTAAGTTCTCAGCAGTGACAACATATTGATCTGTAATCTTTGAATTCATTTGCGCCAACAGACGAAGATAATCTACCAATGAGCCGCATGCAGATGAGACAAATCTTCCGAATCTATTAAGATCAAAATCTACTTTGGCTCCAGTTTTCAATTTCACATGGACGTCTGTACCAGCAATGAGTATTTCATCTATGGAATCTTTCGTTTTTAGCATTCCTTCAGAGAAGAGATGTCCAACAGTTAACTCGTTCAGCATTGATGGCGATGATAAGAGAGTGACAAGATGTTTTTTGTTAATGTAAATATTAGCTGGAGCTTCTACAGCCACTTCTTCTTGAACAATATTAGTTGAATGTTGTTTAATATCGATTTTATGAACTTTGGCTTTTGCCGTGGCAGACAAATTATTCAATCTTCCATGTAACGTTATCTTGGGGTAACAGAAGATCGATATAATCAAAAGCATAATGGTGCTATTTGGATTTACGACGAGTTTGATTTGTTCTCAGCTCAAGGCATAATTTACAAAAGCTTGATGTTACGTCAAACTCCTCAAGCTTATTCTCCGCCATATCTTTGGCAACTTCATTAGCCACAGTTTTTACTCTTGCCATTGATTTTACTTTTGAGTAATTTTTTTGTCCCCTTTTAGAGCTTAAATACTGACTGACTGCAGCTTGAGTTGTTCCCAATTTCTCAGCCACCTCGACTTGTGAGAAATTGTACTTTTCTATCAGTTCTTTGGCAATTAAAGATCTGAATGTTGGCAAAAATTCCTGAACTATCTCTTCACATGGAGGCCGCAAGATCTCACACTTGTATAACAGTGTTATTACACCTTTATAAAAGGTATTATTAATCGATTTTTACGTTTCAAGAGTTTCAGATCGACAATACTAACTCCAGTTAGACGTTCTCAAAGATATCTCACGCTTCACGGGCCTGTTCTTTATAACACCGTTAAGCATATATATAACAACGTTATACCGTTAGTTCGGATAGTGAGTCTATTTTGGTGACAATCATGGCTAAACAAGGCAATGCACAATCGTTAATATACGAAATTGATTTTGATTACATGAAAGAACTGGACGACATCAGCATTGTTTTAACTAAAAAGTCGTGGAAAAAGTTCGAAGATAATCTATTCAAGAAAGCCGGTTTCTAGAATATCTTCTGAATGATTACTTATATCTCCGCATGGCTAACCATTGCGCAACATATTTTAAGATTCCCGGAACTATTCCGGTAATAACAATGTTTCCGTAAATAAAAATACCTGACCAATCTCCCAAGCTTATAACCATAATTCGCTTTTTTGGTTTGTACACAATTTTTCTTTTGTCTGTCATCAATTTGTGTAGATTTTTTACAATAAAACTTCCATGAATTCTTGCGTTTTGGGCGGTTTTCTCTTCAGATACACTGCAGACATCCCCTCCTGCGAAAATATTCTCAAAGCCATGTAACTGTAAATGTTCTTTTACTTTCAATGCTCCTTTATTTGCAAAGATCTGTGGATCGAAACCATTCAGATAATCCGGAGACCATCTGATCCCAGCACACCAAATCGCAATATCTGCTTCTATTTTGCTATCTTTATTTGATATGAAAATTCGATTTTCATGTCTAACGATTTTTTCATTAAAGATTATTTTAGCTCCTTTTGTTTCCAAGAATTTCTGTGCATAACATGACGCTTGAGCAGGATTTCGTTCGATCAGTCTATCCTTTGAATGGATAATAGTTACATGTTTGTCCTTCATCTTCGTTACTAGTTCTCCTGCAATCTCTGTTCCGATTAAACCTCCACCAATAATGAGTATATTTTTCGCGTTGACGATTTTTTGATTTATCTGCATTGCATTTGTGCTAGATTTCAATGTGAAAACATTTTCTTGATTATCTAGAAATATCGGATAGTCTACTCCAGTAGAGATTACCAAATAATCATATGGTATTTTTTCATTTTTTGTTTCGACATATTGATCTGTTAAATTGGTTAATTGGTCTACGATTATTCTTCCTTGCTTTACAATTTTTTCAAAAGGAATAGTAATTTTATCTAAATATTCACTATTAGAAATTAGTTTGTGTATGCTTGGAGTGTATTCGTAATATGATTTTTTATCTATTAGAATTACATCCACATCTCGGTGCTTATCTAATTTTTTCGCCACTATTGCTCCGCAGAAACCGCCTCCTAAAATTATGAGTTTCATAATTTTATGAAGAGTTTGAAGTTATTTAAATGAGGACATGAATGTTAAAACATTACAATATTTTTTGGCAGCATACGATCAAATTATGGATCTCGTACTGATCCCATATGAAGAAGAAAGATATTGACAATGAAAACAAGAACAATTGCAACGAGACGATCAATAAATAAAATGTTCATTCTTTATTTACAATAAGGACATGAGCCATAAATTTCAAGATCAAACATTCCACCGCATCCATTACAGCGAGTTAAGTTAATTTCTTTGCCTTGATTTGATTTCTCTTCATCATTAGACATGATTGTATTTTTCCTTCTTTAATGCTTATAAAAAGAGTTGATAAACACCTGATCATAAGGCTTACATCATAACTCAAATAGTTTATTCTTATCTGGCTTGCCATTTAATTAATAATGGAAATATCTACCCAAATCATCAAGAAAAGAAAGTGGGAGTAGATTATTGGGTTTAACGTAGTATTTTATACTCGAATAATCGTGAAACCAGAGGACTTAGAAATTTCATAGTCACATTACGTTTTCTATACAATATTAAAGAAACAGGAAGCATCAGTATCAATAATATTAGAATCCAGGAACTTGAAAGAAAGACAGATAATTTATCAACTGGAACCATTTCGCCCCCAACTGGAGCGGC